>Ga0265594_1000527_pt1 | contig 31548 bp, 17 predicted proteins | sample saktaG_11_FD_190147 | JGI IMG/M metagenome (GOLD analysis project Ga0265594, IMG submission 190147) | Saline water microbial communities from Sakinaw Lake, British Columbia, Canada - sak_2011_5_24_80m | ecosystem: Environmental > Aquatic > Non-marine Saline and Alkaline > Saline ... | reverse complement strand
CGGTCATGGGCGACGATGTCACGGGTTATATGGCTGAGATGATGATGCGGCAGGGCCAGCAGCCGAAACCGGCCTGGACGATTGTCGAACAGTTGCGTAAGCAGTATGAAGTCGAAACGATCTCTACGGATGTAAACGATATCAATGATGTCGATATTCTGCTGGTGATTCACCCCAAGGATCTGCCGGAGAAGACATTGTTTGCGATTGACCAGTATGTGCTCAAAGGCGGCAGAACGATTGTCTGTGTCGATCCTTATTGTTTTTCGGACAGAGCCCCGCAGATGCAAATGCAAATGCAGATGCAGCATGACAGCAGTTCGAATTTGAACACGCTGACACGTACCTGGGGTATTGAAATGCCGGACAAAACATTTGCCGGGGACAGGAGTCTTGCATCTTTGGCCGCCATTCGCGCCAACCAGAGGCCGGAAAGAATCATCGGTTATCTGAACCTGACACCTGAAGGGAAATGTTTCGCTGAAGATAATGTTATCACGGCCGAGCTTAACCAGGTCAGAATATTATTCTCCGGAGTGCTTAAGGAAGTTGCGGATCCGAACCAAGCAAAGCAAGGTGATCTTAAGATTAACCGAACGCCGCTTATCACAACGTCGAACAGGGGCGGCACATTTAAGATCAGCAGTCCGTACGAGCTGATGATCCTGGATGGGCCGAGCTTAATGCAGAAGTTCGCCGACGGGACCGAGCCAATGACAATGGGTTATTTGATTACGGGTCGTCTCAGGAGCAGTTTTCCGGACGGCATCAAGGTTGATAGCGAGTCTCCGGATCCGAACGATCCGAACCAGACCGTGACAACAACCATGCAAGTCGCCGGCCTGAAAGAAGCCGGGGAAGATTGCGCTGTGATCGTTTTCTCGGATGTTGACTTTATCAGCGATAATATCGCATACCAGAGTTCATTCTTCGGCAAGGTCGTCGTTGGCGATAACGCTACTTTGATGTTGAACGCGATTGACGATTTAAGCGGTTCGAGCGACCTGGTTTCCATCAGGTCCAGAGGGAACTTCAAGCGGCCTTTTACGGTTGTCGATGAAATCGAACGGAAGGCGGAGGCCGAGACAGCAGAAGAGGTGGAAAAAATTAACTTGCAGATTGCCGTTTTCCAAAACGAACTGCAGTCGATTCTGACTTCGGCGAAAGAGGGCCAGGAAGATGTTATCGGCAGTTCGATCGTCAATAAGAAGCAGGAAGTCGAATTGAAGATTCATCAGGCCCAGCGTCAATTGCGTCAGGTTAAGATGACAAGGCGTGAAAAAATCGAGCATTTGGGTAATCAATTGCGTCAGGCCAACATGCTTGCCGCCCCGATGGTGATTCTGATTATTGCCATTGTGTTGGGTATTCGTAGCGGCATGAGAAAAAGGCATTATATCAGTCATGCGAGCGATGCTTGAGGAATTACTATTTACTATTTGTTATTTACGATTGAGTGCAGAGCAAATTCGCAGCTCCGCACATGGCAGCAATGTCGAATCGTAAATCGCAAATCGCAAATCGTAAATCGTCAATAAGTTAGGAGTCTTATAGATGAGTAATAAAAACCTTACGATATTGGGAATTGTGGCGGTTGTAATGGTGTTATGGGCTGTGTTGCAGTCCCGCATCTCGAACAGGCCCGGGGCCGAACCGGCCAGGCCGGTCTATCTGATCCAGGGATTTGACCCTTCCGCCGTGGACAGCATAGTTATAGGCACGGGGGAAGCTGCGTTCACTCTCAAACGCCGGCAAAGCGGCTTCGTTGTTGTCGACAAGGACAATTACCCTGCCAAGACCAGTGAAATAAACAGCCTGATCACAAAATGTCTGGATATTCAGACCTCGGAATTTGTAACCGACAACCCGGCGAACCACGAAGACCTCGATGTTACGGAGGAAAAAGCACGCACCGTTGTTAAGTTCATGAAGGCGGATCCAAACTCGTCATTGCTCACAGGAGTGATCATAGGCAAAACGGAAGAGCTTGGACAGGGCAGTTATGTCAGATTGCTATCGAGTGATTCTGCTTCCAGCAACAAAGTTTACGTTACATCGAACGCGCCATGGTTCGGAGGCGGGGCGATGAATTACATTGACCAGGAGCTGATTGCAGCGAAGCGAGAAGATATTGATTCGGTGACGGCAAGTTCACTGAATGGCCAATATACGCTGAAAACGAAAGAAGGCAGTCAGGACATTGTGCTAGAGAATATACCAGCCGGCAAAAAACTAAAAAGCAGTGAGGCCCAGAGTGTTTTTACCGCCTTGACCAGCCTGAGATTTGAGGATGTCAAAAAAATATCATCCGATATGGCTTTCGAGAATCAATATATGTGCCGGCTGAAGGATTCGACCGTTTATGCCCTTAGAATTGCACAGAAGGAAGGTAAGACGTATGTGAGCTGTGTGGCGGAATTCACCGACAAAACGCCCGTGGAGAAGGCGTCTGTCAATCAGGGCGGGCAGGTCGAATCCGAAGAGGAGCTGAAGAAAAAGGAAGCCAAACTGCTTGCCCGGGATAATGCGACAAAATTCACGGCGAAACATCAGGGATCGGTTTACGAAATCGCCGACTGGAAGGCCAAGAACCTGACGAAAGAACTCTTCGAATTGATCGAGGATGAGGAAAAACCTGAAGAAAACGCTGCTGCGGATCCCAACACGATGATACCTGATGCTATTGCTTTGCCGAAAGTCGAAGACGCCAATACGGTGATACCTGAAGCTGTTACTGTGCCGATGATAGAGGACCCCAATACGGCCGATAGTGAATCTTAAGCAAGTTTAAGACGAAAATCGATTTGCTCATATTTCAAGGCTTGCCTTTATAAGATGGTGACTCGGATCTGCGTTTCGCAGCGACAGATGCCTACTTGCGATGTTCCGAAGATGTTCTCCGGCAAATCGGGCAGTCCGAAGCCGACATTCACAAACCATAGGCGATGTTTTTTTCTTTTGACTTATGACTCCGCGAGCATATAGTGTTCTCATGTCGTCTTTGTTGGCTTTGGTATATTAAAGGTGGTGTGCAATCATGCATCGACGAAGGAGATTTACTTTGATTGAGCTACTAGTCGTGATTGCCGTTCGATAAATTACGAATCACAAGTAAGGAGATTATGAAATGGCAAAGGTGTCGATTGGAGTGAATACGGAGTTTGTCCGGCATGCCGACAAGGGCTTTGAATGGGCCGTGGAAAAGGCCGCTGAGCTGGGATACGAATACATCGAACCCTGGGTCCACTGGGGCCGCGAGCTGATGAGCGAGGCCGGTTACTACATGACCGTTTCGATGCTGGACGACCCTTACCGCATCAAGCGGGCGTGTGAAAAGGCGGGGATTAAGCTATCCGGCCTGTCGTCACATACGGCGCTTTGCAAACCCGACATCAGCGGCAACTATCTAAAGCAGGCGATTCGCTTTGCTGCCGAGTGCGGTGCTCCCGTAGTCAATACGGACGAAGGCCCGAAACCGCCCTGGACCACGGAAGCCGAAGACCATGTCCTGATGCGATATGTGCTAACCGAAGCGGCGGCTGTTGCCGAGCCGCGAGGAATACTGATCGGATTGGAGCCGCACCAGCAGTACAGCAAAACTCCCAACGGCCTGGACAAAATCTGCAAGCTGGTTGACTCGCCCGCTATCGGAGTCAACTTCGATACCGGCAATTCTTACCTGAGCGGTGAGGATCCGGTTAAATGGCTTAAGCGGGTCACAGACAAGCTTGTGCACGTTCACGCCAAGGATATTTCGATCGAGCAGTCCGAGGACGAGCGCGGCAAAGTGACGGGCACGCCGTCCGGCTGTGCCTGTGGCGACGGTGTCATTGACTGGAAGAGCGTCATCGAAGCTTGCAAGGAAGCGCCTCGTGACTTAGTGCTCAGCGTCGAATGTGGAACGATCGAGCAGGCCGAGCGAAGTATCGAACATCTAAAGAAATTCATCTGACGGGCGGTTTGCTGCAGTGAATGATATGGGTGATTTTATGGAAGAACACAGTTCCAGAAGGCGGTTCTTGCGCACGACAGCGGCTGGGACAGCTTCGGTTGCTTTGATGCGGCAATTATCCTGGGCGGAAGGTTCGGCTGTAAAAAGTTCTGCCGGCCGGCCGAACCTCGTATTTATCTTCGCTGATCAGTGGCGCGCCCAGGCGACCGGCTACGCGGGGAACAAGGATGTAAAGACTCCGCACCTTGATCGACTCGCCAAACAGAGCGTCAATTTCAGTAACGCCGTCTCAGGTTGTTCTGTGTGCAGTCCTTACCGTGCCAGCTTATTGACGGGGCAGTTCTGGCTGACTCACGGCATTTTCTACAACGACAAGCCTTTGAATCCCGATGCGGTGACCATCGGCAAGGTTTATCGCCGGGCCGGTTATGAAACCGGCTATATCGGCAAATGGCATGTTGACGGTCACGGTAGAAACGCCTTTATTCCCGAAGAAAGAAGGCAGGGTTTTGGCTTCTGGCGGGTTTGCGAATGCACCCATAATTACAATCGCTCGCCTTACTATGCCGAGACGCCCAGCAAGCGTTACTGGGACGGTTACGACGCTGTCGCCCAGACCCGCGAAGCTCAACAGTACATTCGCCTGTATGCGAACAAGTCATCCTTTGTTCTGTTCATGTCGTGGGGCCCACCGCACGCCCCATACCAGACGGCTCCGAAGAAGTACCGCAGCATGTTTGATCAGGCCGGAATCAGCGTTCATCCCAATGTCCCTGAGTCATTGAAGGAGAAGGCCCGGGAAGAGTTGGCCGGTTATTATGCCCATATTGCCGCACTGGATGACTGCATCGGAGATGTGCTCGATACCTTGAAAGAATGCCGGGTTGAAGAAAATACCATTTTAGTTTTTACCTCGGATCACGGTGATATGCTGTGTTCTCACGGCCAGACAAAGAAGCAAAAGCCGTGGGATGAGTCAGTCAGAATCCCGTTCCTGCTCCGCTATCCTGCGGTACACGGCAAGTCCGGCAGGACGATCGATATGCCGATCAATACTCCCGATATTATGCCAACGCTGCTTGGCCTGAGCGGTATTGCCGTTCCTGAATCGGTTGAGGGCAGGGATTTTTCAGGGGTAATCAAGGGGACACAGCAGCCCGACAACGATGCGGCTTTGATTATGTGCCCTGTGCCGTTTCATCAATGGAATTACCAGCAGGGCGGCCGGGAGTATCGTGGCGTGCGCACGCGACGTTACACCTATGTGCGTGACCTCAAGGGGCCGTGGCTGCTATACGATAATAAGGCCGATCCGTATCAATTGAAAAATCTGTGTAACGATCCCAAGTATGCAAATATTCAGCAAGAGCTGGAAACGATACTGTCTCGAAAGCTCAAAGAGACGAACGATAAGTTCCTTCCCGGCCCGGAATACATGGCAAAGTGGAATTACCAATGGGATGGAAATGATGCTCCCTTGTGAGGGCGTTTGGAAATACTAAAGGAGATGCTGTTATGGAAAAATTCAGGAATGTCACTATTCTCTTACTTTTGGCTTTGGGCTTTTTGACGCTGTCCGATACAGCGATGGCGGAAGAGCCGATGCGTATTGCTATGGAGGCGAATTCCGTATCGGTTCTCCAGGGACAGCGCAGCGTACTCTGCTATCGTTACGAGGATGTGCCTTTTAAGCCGTACGTGCAGCAGTTGTATTCGCCGAGCGGGATTAACGTTTTGCGCGATGCACCACACGACCACCTTCACCACCATGCTCTGATGTATGCCGTTGCAGTGGACGGCGTGAATTTCTGGGAAGAGCAAACAGATCCGGGCCGAGAACTGCACAAGCGTTTTGGCGATATGAGAATTGACAAGAATGGTGATGTGCCCGGCGCCGGATTCACCGAGCAGATCGACTGGATCAATCCCCGCAGCCGGGAGTTGCTGCTGAAAGAGCACCGCTCAATCAAAGTCTGTCAAATGGACGACGATGTCAAGGCCACGCTTTTGAGCTGGCAATCCAGCCTCGCAGTGCCGTCAGGCAAGAAATCGATGACGCTCACAGGCTCGCATTATTTCGGTTTAGGCATACGTTTTTTGGAATCAATGGACACGGGGGGGCAATTTCTCAACGCCGCCGGTCAGGAGGGCGATATCGTACGGGGCGCCGAACGGCTTGCCCGGGCGGATTGGTGTGCTTATACCGCAGAGGCGGACGGCAAGCTCGTAACAATAGCGATGTTCGGTCATCCGGAAAATCTGCGCCATCCGACGCATTGGTTCACGATGACCACACCTTTCGCCTACCTGGCGGCTACGCTCAATCTGCATGAAGAGCCGCTGAAGGTGACTTCCGACAAACCGTTGGTATTACGCTATGCTGTGGCTGTGTGGGACGGCCGGATCGACAAGAGCAAAATCGATCAGATTTATCGCCGTTGGATTGACAGTCAATGACGTCATGTAAATTTATTAAAAGAGGAGATTCAGCAAGAATTCACCAGGAAATCTCTATGGTTCAATTGTGTGGATATTTAAATGAAGAGGGGCAACGACGAGAGCGAACCCTTTGAATCTTGACTCATATTAATTTTAGTCCCGAAATTCTCTATCGAACTCAACACGAGGTAATCGCAACACCATATCATCGGAACGGGCCGGGAATATTAGATTCTTACGATATAATGACGGCAGATATGGATGAACAGGCTCATGAACTCATAAAGAGGCGAAAAATCGACTTAATCCTGCTTTGTCCGAAATCACCCGAATCTGCATTTTATTCAAAACCAGGACACGAATCCACTTTCTATAAAAGGCTGCGTGAGGGCGTGATTCCAAATTGGTTGAAGAAGGTGGAACTGCCTTCCGATTTGTCTTCCTCTTTCTTGTTATTTGAGACCATAGGATAACACATCTCGCACGTAGCAACAGATTCCTCCTGATGCCTTGCTTCATCTGTGGGGGATTTACTCATTTTAAAGAAATCCTTAAGACAACCGCAGTAAAATCGTGAATTTGAAAGTCTGTTAATTGGACACAACTAAGTAGGTTCTACAGCATGAAAATTGCTATAATGCTGTTACTTTCGAGAGCGCCGAGTAAACTTTCCGGAAATGTAGATAGCGACCTTATTGGTGAAGGTTGTTTTTTCTTTTGTTGCGGATATATTTAGATTATACTTATGCGAATTGGAACTGATACAAAACTAAAATCGTTATTCAGGATATTTGGAGACAGGCGATGTCCTACGGGCGAGTAGCAAAATTTATGCCGAATAAAAAGAGAATCGGAGTTTCTGCGGCGACGTTTGCAGTGATTTTGATTTTCGTTGAATCCGTTTGCTTCTGTGCTCAACCGCAGCAGAATTCCGCAACCGGCGCCGGCCAGGCACAGGATGCCAACTCGGTTAGCGCGACCACTCCGGTCCCTCAGGGTGCCCCGATTACCGATACGGCTGCTCAGATTACTGCTGAGGGGCTCCAGGCTAAGAAAAAGCAAATCTCCGAGTTGCAGGAATTGAGCGACGAGGTCAAAGCGAAAATCGCTGAGGCGTACGATAAGGCAATCGCTCAACTGAAATCGGCGGCCGATTTTGAAGCCAGGAAACAGCAATATAGCCAGGCGAGGAAAGATGCGCCGGAAACTCTGACCAAAATCAAAGAATTGCTGGCCGGGCAGGCGACCTTTGCTCCGCCCGAGGCGCCGCCTGAGACCACTCTAACACAAGCTGAACAAGCTCTTACAGCGGCAAGATTAGCCCTCGAGGAAGCCAGGAAAAACGTTGCGACCTGGGAAAACGAGCCGAAGAGACGCGCCGAGCGGCGCACCAAAATCCCTGAGGAATCGAACACCGCCAAGCAAAAACTTGAGGAGGTCAAGGCCAAACTTGCGACACCCGAGGCGGAAGGCCAGGGAACCGAACTGACGCAGGCCAATCGGTCACTGCTGCTTACTCAGCAGCGCGCCCTGGAGAGTCAGATAGCCTCCAGCGCCGAGGAGTTGCTGTTTTACGACGCCGCCAATGACCTGCTTGCGGCCCGAAGAGATTTGGCTGCTCGGCAATTGGCGGTGGCGGAAAAGATGGTTGAATTCTGGCAGCAAAAGGCCGGCGCCTTGCGGCAGAAAGAGGCCGAGGCCGCCAAGAAAGAAGCTATTCGCGCCAAAGAAGAGACTAAATTCGATGACCCCGCAATTAAGGCGATTGCCGAAGAAAACGCCAATCTCGCAGGAATCCAGACCGAGCTGGTGGCCAAGGTTCAGACTGTCACGAAGTATTCAGAGGAGATCGACGCGAAGCTTGCCGCAGTGAAAAAGAGCTTTACCGAGTTGCGTGCCAAAGTCGAAACGGCCGGGAGAGTCACGGGTACCATGGGAATGGTTCTGCTGGGCCAGCGCGACAAGGTGCCGAACATAAGCGGAAACCTGCGGAAAATGCGCGGCCGGCCGGCGGATATCTCGCTAATGCAGTTCCATGAAATGGAGCGTGATAAGGAATGGTCGGAACTCAGCGATCCCACAGATGAGATGGACGCCATTCTCGCCCAGCTCGATTCTACCGTGGGCCAGGCGGAACGCGAGGCCATCCAGAAGCAGGCAACCAGCTACTTCGAGAGCCAGCGTAAGACGCTCAGGACGATTGCCGACCTATATGGGGACTATTCCGCGAAGCTGGCGAACCTCGATACTAGGGAGCGCGAGTACGTAGACACGGTCCGGGAGTATGCAGACTTCATCGATGCGAACATTCTTTGGGTCAAGAGCAGCCTGCCGTTGCGTTTATCCGACCTTCGCGAGAGCGTCTTCGCTTTGGGTTGGTTGTTTTACGCTGGCAACTGGCGCCAGGTTGCGGCTGTCCTGTGGGCGGATTACAAGAGTAATATAGCTGTTTATCTGGCGTCCTTGCTGGTTGTTGTTTTTTTGATCATACTTCATCCGAAAGCGCACGGAGCTATTGAGGCTCTCAGCGAAAAAGTCCATCAGGTTCAGACCGACAGTTTCCTGCATACGTTCAAGACACTGGCGCTGACGGTTTTTCTGGCGGGGACGTGGCCGGTTGTTTTGTTCCTGTTGTGGTGGCGTCTTAGCGCGGCCGCACCGGATAACGACTTCTCGCAGGCGCTGGCTTCAGGTTTGCTGACGCTTGTGCCGGTTGTTTTTATGCTAAGTTTCCTGCGGCACTTTGCTATGCCCCATGGTCTGGCTCAGGACCACTTGCGGATGCGTCAGGAGCCGCTGTCTTACCTCCGGCGGCTGCTCGGCTGGTACCTTGTGCTGGTGATTCCGATCGCGTTAATCGTCCAGATTACGCAGGTCCAGCAGAAGGACGACCAGTGGTATAACTCAGCGGGCCGTCTGTTCTTCATGGCACACCTGATTTTGCTGGCGCTGCTGCAACTGCTGCTGCTGCGTCCCACCGGGCCATTGATTGGCCCCTACCTCAAGCAGGGGCAGGGCGGCTGGCTGGAACGCCTGCGCTATCTCTGGTATCCGCTGAGTTTCATCCTGCCGGTGATATTTGCTCTTCTGGCCGGCATGGGTTATTTCTATGCGGCCCGGAATCTTTCTGAGAAGCTGATAATCACAATCATCCTGATTCTGCTGACGATTCTCATCAGGGCCATGTTCGTTCGCTGGCTGATGGTCGCTCAGCGCAGACTTGCTCTGCTTGAGCGGCAGAAACGAGAAGCCGTCGGACAGGAGACGCAAGAGCAGGGAGAATCTGCTTCCTCGACAGAGTCGCCGCAGAACAAGCCCAAAGGCGACGAAACGACGATCTTTCAGATATCGAGGCAAACGCGGCGGCTCATCGATGCGCTGACGCTTCTGGTTCCGTTGGGTGGAATGTGGTACGTTTGGAATGATGTCCTGCCGGCCCTGGGCGCTCTGACTAAAATTGAACTGTGGAAGATGGGCGCCGATTATACGGTAACTCTTGGAACTCTTGTAATGGCTCTTGTCATAGTTGTGTTGACGGTGGTTGTAACACGAAATGTTCCTGGTTTGCTGGAAATCGTCATCTTGAGGCGGCTTCCGCTCGACCGCGGTGTTCGCTTTGCCATCATTACGCTTTTCCGCTATACGCTGGCCATCGTCGGCACGGTACTGGCCTTCAGTAAGATCGGAATCGGCTGGTCGAAAGTCCAGTGGCTAATCGCCGCTATGACCGTCGGGCTTGGCTTCGGACTGCAGGAAATCTTTGCCAACTTCGTCAGCGGTCTGATCATCCTTTTCGAACAGCCAATCCGCGTCGATGATGTGGTTACAATCGGTGAAGTGACGGGAAAAGTTTCGAAGATCAGAATCCGGGCGACTACCATTCGCAGGTGGGACCAACGCGAGCTTATCGTGCCCAACAAGGAGTTCATCACGGGACACCTTATTAACTGGACCTTGTCGGACAACGTCCTGCGCCAGGAGTTCTCCGTGGGTATCGCCTATGGCTCGGATATCGCCAAAGCCGAGAAAATTCTCTACGAAGTGGCCGCGGCCAATCCAATGGTCCTGGAGGATCCAAAACCCATAGTCATTTTCAGAGGATTCGGGGACAACAGCCTGAACTTCGATCTGCGATTGTATATCTCCGGGATGGAGAAATGGATGCCCGTTTGGCATAAAACCAACTGTGCGATCGACACAGAGTTCCGAAAGGCCGGCATCGAAATCGCATTTCCACAGCATGATCTTCATATCCGCTCGGTGGATCCGGGCATATACTTCAATACGAACAAGCCGAAAGATTAAACGAGTGCGTTCTCTCGCAAAAACGTGCCCGCCGCTACGGCCGGACTGCATGATATGAATGATAACGAAGTTGAAATTCAAAGAACAGGATATTCGGCCTCTTACACATAAAATTACTTCGGGTCTCACATCCACCCTTTGAAGATGGCTGGTTACGTTGCCGAGACCTGTGTTTGTAAATATGCAAAATCTATTGTGTATATATACAAAATAGTTGTTTCTCCGGTTTGGATTATGTATGCTGTTGAAGTTCAGGCCTGACGATCGTGTCGGCCTGAAAGGGGGATCGCATATACAGGATTGATTAGAAGGCCGAAGATGAAGCTCTTGGCTCCTGTGGAAAGGATATGAAAATGAAGCACAGTGAAATTAAGAAATTAAGTTTCGTAGAAGTGCCTGTTGAGAGAATCCTTGTCTTTTTTGTAATCGTGTTTATAGCCAGTTGTGCATCGACTTCAACCATAGAAAGTGCCAGGGGACAAGAAGCTCGCACTAACAGGCTGGTCATTCATGCCGACAAGGGCAAGGAGACAATCAGCAGGGACATTTACGGTCATTTTTCCGAGCATCTCGGCAGATGTATCTACGAGGGTTTCTGGGTCGGCGAGGATTCTTCGATTCCGAACACGCGAGGTATTCGCAACGATGTGGTCGAAGCGCTCAAAAAAATTCAGATTCCGGTGCTGCGCTGGCCGGGCGGCTGCTTCGCCGACGAGTATCACTGGAAAGAAGGAATCGGCCCGCGAGAAAGCCGGCCTGCGATGATCAATACGCACTGGGGCATGGTCAAAGAGACCAATGCTTTCGGCACCCATGAATTTCTGGATTTGTGCGAACAGCTCGGATGCGAGGCGTACATCGCGGGTAATGTCGGGTCCGGGACAGTCGAAGAGATGCAGGACTGGGTCGAGTACATGACGTTTGACGGTGACAGCGAGATGGCCAATCTTCGCCGGGCCAACGGCCGTGACAAGCCCTGGCGTGTGAAGTACTTCGGCGTGGGTAACGAAAACTGGGGCTGTGGAGGGAACATGACCCCCGAATTTTACGCCGATCTCTACAATCGCTTCCAGACCTATGTCCGTAACTATTCGGACAACCGGATTGTCAAAGTTGCGTGCGGACCGGGCAGCGAGAACTACCACTGGATCACCGTTGTGTTGGAGCGGGCTCGCCGGAACATGGGCGCAATCAGTTTGCATCATTATGTCCGAGGGTCGGGCAACTGGACGCGGAAGGGCAGCGCGACTAAATTCGACGATAAGGAATGGTTTGCACTGATGAAAAACACGCTGACGATTTACCCGCTGCTGGAAAATAATATCGAGATAATGGACAAGATCGATCCACGCGGACGCATCGATTTATACGTAGATGAGTGGGGCACGTGGTGGGACGCTGAACCCGGTACCAATCCCGGTTTTCTGTACCAGCAGAATACGCTTCGCGATGCGGTTTCGTGCGGGATTTTCCTGAACGCTTTTAATAAGCACTCCAGGCGTGTCAAGATGGCGAATATCGCTCAGACCAACAATGTTTTGCAGGCGATGATTCTCACAAAGGGCGAAAAGATGATTCTGACGCCGACCTATCATGTGTTCGAGATGTACAAGGTCCATCATGATGCGACGATGCTGCCGATGGATCTGGATTGCGCCGATTATCAGTTTGGGAATGAAAAAGTTCCGGCTATCGACGTCTCAGCGTCAAAAGACAAATCCGGGAAAATCCACATATCCCTTTGTAATCTGGATCCCGTAAACCCGGCTGATGTTGACTGCAAGCTTCCGGGAGTCGAGCCGGCAAAGGTCTCCGGCCGGGTGCTCACCGCCGATGATATGACCGCGCACAACACCTTTGATAAGCCGGAAGCAGTAAAGCCCGCCGTCTTCGATGGTTTCCGCTCCAGCGACGATATGCTGACTGTGAAGCTGCCGGCAAAATCCGTGGTCGTTCTGGAAATCGAGTGACATACACGCTTATAAGGGTGAAAAATAGCGAACCGGCCATGAAGCCTTAGATTTAACAAAATTCATCAGTATTATATTATGAAACCGTTGATGGACGCAGACGCCGTCCTGAGCACGGTCGAAGGAGAACGCCGAGCACTCAGAGAAATAGTCAATAATCAATAATCAATAATCAATTGCGGGCTTCCCACCACAGCCGTGGATAGTCCTGGCCTTCGAGAAGCAACCGTCGGCGCAGGTCTGTTAAAACAGTTTTCGAAATGTTGCTACGCAATCAATTACGGACTCATCGCTCAGCCGGCCAGTTTTCAAAAAAGATTTCAAGGTCGTTTACATCGACTGTGCCGGACTGATCAAGGTCCGTACCTTGACAATAACCATTGCTTAAATCACAGTTATCATCCAGCCAGTGCTCCATGAAAAACGAAAAGTCGTCTATCGTGATGCCATCCGGACAGACAAAATCGCCCGCTGCGATTTGCCAGACAAAACGCGGATAATTCGTTCCCTCACAAATGCTCCAAATATCCTCGGTGCCGTTCTCTGTCTCACCCACAAAATCCCAGCCGGCTTCGAGGAATGTGCTCAGAGTCTGCATCTCGGCTGTGGTCTTGCCGGTTCCACCTTCGCTATAAGGCAGAGTTGATGTCTCCATATCCCAAAAACTATCAATAATGTTGGCGTCGTTGTCATCCCAAAGACTATCATTAACATGAGCGTCATTGTCGCCGACAAGACCGCCGACATCTTCAAATCCCGTAACAAAACCTGTGCTGAAACATCTGGTTACCCGGCCACTGAAATTATGCCCCAGCAATCCGCCAATATTTTCAAAGCCGCTGACCATGCAGTTGCTGCTGCAGTTGGTGATGTCGCCGTTGTTGCTGTTGTAGCCCACAAGGCCTCCAACACTTCTACCGCCATTTACCACACCGGTGCTGTAGCAGACGGAGATACTACCTTTGTTCTCCCCTACGAGACCACCTACATACAAACCTGAATCGGTTATGTTGACGTCCACGACACCCAGGTTCTTGACATTGACCCCCGACTCCAGTTTGCCAAACAGCCCCAGGCAGCCCTGCCCCTGAATCGTCAGATGTGAGATCATGTAACCGTTGCCGTCAAAGACGCCGGTGAATGGAGTTCCCTGAAAATCAAGCTCGACATCGTTTATGTCCGGCGCTATGACGGCCCTGTCAAAGACCTTTCGGCCGGGTAGATTCGGATCCAGGTCGATATCGGCGGTCAGGATGAAGTGCTTGTCGTAATCTTCGGGAGTCTCGCCGAGCAGTATCAAGTCTTCTGCCGTAGCGATCTGGTACGGACCATCAGGCTCACCCGTACCGCCGCCGTATTTAATATCGGCATCAACACCGGTCTCGGTTTCCCATATCCAGGCCCTCATGCCTCTTAGCATGTCATAGACCATAGAGAAGCCCTCTGAATCCAGGAAGTCGGCGGCCCGATTGCTTCGAGACCCGCTGCCGCACACCACTAAGACCGGACTATGCATGGGGAGTTCGCCATATTGGGCATGAAATACTCCTGAATACCACGGGTAGTTCAGTGCTCCCGGAATGTGTCCTCCGGTATCAGAGTATTCAGATGGTTCCCGGACATCGATAACAATCAGATCATCCGTAGAATCAATGAGTTCTCGTGCCTGTTCTGCTGTAACATCGGTATGGGCCAAAGCGTAGGAACCGGATACAATCAAAGATACGCCGACCAGCAATAGCACGGTTCTGAGATTTATCTTCATCACTATTTCTCCTTAAGAACATCCTTTCTATTTTACTCATTCGGGAATCAATAGTCAATAGTAAACCTGTCCCTTCAATTTTGTTCAGGGCAGGTCCCACCCTGCGAATTTGTCGGCTAAAAAGACTTAAAATTTGCGGTTGGATTTGGTATCCTGTGTAGAAGATGAATCTTACGATACTGATGAACTGCTGTTGAGGTGAAAGATGCCGGTTGATATTCGAGGCGTATTTGCGATTGTTTTTGCGGTTTTTTTGTTGGGCCGGCCGGCTGCCGGCAAAGCTGAAGTCGCTGCCGAAGAAGTCGCGGCTTTGACTGCGGCGATAGAAGATCTGACGAGGACCTTCGGCGATAAATATCCGAACGGCGAAGGATATCTAAACAGACTGCGCGATATCGAACGGCGGGGCAATCAGGCTCAGTTCGAATCGCTCCGGCGCGAAGCGCTCATTGCCAATCCGCTGATTAGCAGCCGGCCGATTCTTTTTGTGGTGCGCCAGCAGTACAAGAGCGACCATCACAACACCGCCACAATTTTCAAGACCGGAGAGATCAACACCAATAGCTTTCGGGGCGGTGGAGCGATGAAAACAATAGATTTTGCTCAAGGCGGTGAAATCACAACTTTAGTCGAAACGTCACAGGGTCTTCTGCGCGATCCGGAAGTTCATTTTAATGGTCGAAAAATAGTCTTTTCCATGAGAAAAAATATCAACGATGATTACCATATTTATCAGATTAATATCGATGGTACGGGTCTAAAGCAGCTAACCTCAGCACCGGGTGTGGCAGATTTTGATCCGTTGTATCTGCCTGATGACAGCATCGTTTTCTCTTCGACGCGTGAGCCGAAGTATTGCATGTGTAACCGTCACATTATGGGCAACCTTTTTCGGATGGATGCCGACGGAGCCAACATCCATCAGATTGGAAAAAGCACGCTGCATGAGGGCCATGCCTCACTTATGCCGGACGGACGAATACTCTACGATCGATGGGAGTATGTGGATCGCAATTTCGGGGATGCCCAGGGGCTCTGGACGATCAATCCGGACGGCACGAACCAGTCGGTTTACTGGGGCAACAATACGTGGTCTCCCGGTGGTGTTATCGATGCCCGCGCCATACCCGGCACAGAGAAAGTTATGTGTATTTTTGGCTCCTGTCATGACCGCCCGTGGGGAGCGCTTGCTATTATCGACCGGCGTTTGGGCATCGACGGCAGAAAGCCTGTCGTCCGCACATGGGCTGCGGATGCTGTCAACCTTGTGGTCGAAGCAGGGCTAGGGCCCGATGTCTATGGTTTTGATAAATTCACAGCAGTTAATCCAAAGTATGAAGATCCTTATCCGCTGAGCGATAAGTATTTTCTCTGTTCTCGGATGACCGGCAAGGGAGAGCAGATGGGAATTTACCTGCTCGATATTTTTGGTAACGAGATTTTGCTGCATGTCGAGCAGCCCGGATGTTTTGATCCCATGCCGATGGGCGAGAGACAAAGGACGATGACAGTACCCTTACGGCGTGATTTCAAAAATCAGAACGGGTATTTGTACATTCTAAACGTTTACGAGGGGACACACATGGAGGGTGTGCAGTCTGGAACCGTTAAGTATCTGCGTGTGGTCGAGTCGCCTGAAAAACGTTTCTGGACACATGCGGAGTGGGGCGGGCAGGGCGTGCATTGTCCGGCTTTGAACTGGCATAGTTTCGAGAACAAGCGTATTCTCGGCACAGTGCCGGTGGCCGAAGACGGCTCTGCTTATTTCGAGGTGCCTTCTGATAAGTTCATCTTTTTCCAGCTTCTCGATGCGAATAAGATGATGGTTCAATCCATGCGAAGTGGAACAATTGTCCAGTCAGGCGAGGTGACAGGCTGTGTCGGATGCCATGAGAATCGCCGCCAGACGCCGAAACAGTTTAGCGAAAAAATACCGATAGCTCTGAAGCGGCAGCCGAGCAAACTAAGTGGTTGGAAGGGAGAGCCGCGATTGTTCAACTATGCAAGCGAGGTGCAGCCTGTTTTCGATAAGCATTGTGTTAGCTGCCACGACTTCAGCCAGGAGGTCGAGAGCAAGCTCGTCCTGGCAGGCGACCGTACTATCACATTTAATGCTTCATATAACGAGTTGTGGCGAAAGAAGTATATCAATGCCATTGGCGCCGGGCCATCCGATATCCAGCAGCCTTATTCATGGGGTTCTCATGCGAGTAAGCTTGTCGAAGTTATTCGAGAAGGACATTATGACATAAAACTCAGTGGTGACGAATTCGAGCGTATCGTCACCTGGATCGATCTCAATGCAACGTATTATCCTCGCTACGACTGTGCCTATCCGGATAATCTGGCAGGCCGGTGTCCGCTCGATAACAAACAGCTCAAACGACTTACAGAATTAACAGGCGTGCCTTTCACAAAGCTGGCCGCTCACAATCAAAATACGGGGCCGCAAGTGAGCTTCGACCGTCCACGACTAAGCCCATGCTTAGCCAATTTCGAGGACACAAACCATCCCGTGTATATCGAAGCATTGGCAATTATCGAATCCGGCAGACAAATGTTGCAGCAGCGTCCGCGAGCGGACATGCCGGGCTTCGAGGCATGCACTATCGATCAAAAGCGTCAAAAAAATTATACAATGCGTCAACAGGCCGAGGCACGCAATCGCAAGGCAATCCACAATGGCCAGAAGCTTTACGACTTTGATTGACGGTAGCCGGCTCGGCAGTAACTACTATAATAGGCTTTCAAGCAACTCGATGGTCTCTGTCACAATGAGTGATAAGGTTCGTCCCTATTAAAACCCGTAAAGATAGACTTGACGTAGTATAATATAGATTAGATGCTATCTATACTTGTACGCTTTGAGAGTGGCTGTGGATATTGGAAAGGATATCATGATGAAGAAGCAATGGAAAATAGCTCTTGGGATTGTAGTCCCCATAATGCTCCTTGGTCTGGTTGTTTACTACTTTTTGTTTTTGAGCCGGAGTACTTTCGTACTTGAAATTCTTTGGGATCATGGAATACGTCAGGCACAACGCCGTCGTGTGCTACTGCTGTGCAATACAGACCATCAGGCGTTGTTGAATGCAGGCAGAGAAATCCTGAGCCAGGTTCCCAAAGATCGTCTGAATCCACGTCCTGGTGGGCCGAGAATTCTCGGCGAATTCGGTGTATCGGAAGGAGTACAGATTCCGCAAGCCATCCGGGACCTTAAATGTGGCTGTCTCATAAGTTATGACGGCTATGTGACGCTGGAGATGCATGGGGGTATGGACCATTTTGGGGTGCGGATCTACCCGGAAGATTACAAAGAGCCAGATCGATATTTCAAATATGGTGACAGAGAACTTCTTACCGGATTATGGTATTACGATGATGGATACGTTAATAATCCGGAATATGATAAAAGAATATCAAAACTGATAGACGAGCATAAGAAATAGACAGAAATTGAAAACTCGGGACAGTGGGGCTGTTGAAAAAATCCGTGTTTTTCCTTTAATCCAAATGGTGATCCGTTAAGCGGCATGATCGATTCTCCATTGTGCTCTTGTCGTTTTCAAAGATGGATAATGTTTATGTTCCCGGCAAACCCCCCTTTTCATTGATTATTGATTATTTACTATTGATTATTGTCCCTGCTCCCACAGCATGCAATACGCGCAACGCAGCACGCACTACAAACAAAGGACGCCGTCTCACGGAGATTTATTTAGAATATGCTTGATTTTCGGCAGGATTTTAGTATAATACACAACAAATACGTATATCGTATAATAAATGTAGAATTGAGAATGTAGAATGTAGAATGTAGAATGGAGAATTTTGCCTTTTAACTTTTTACTTATACATTATGCTTCTTTGTGGCTAAGAGTCTATTTGAAAAAACAAAGCCAATTTGACGAAGGGTAAAATTGTGCTAAGTCAGTAATAACAATGATTTATGGGAATTTAGATATATGGAGGCTACGAAAAAACAAAGCCAATTCAAAGCCAATTTTAGGGAAAGGTAAAAGTAAAAAGTAAAAAGGCAACAAAGAGTAAATCCGGCGGTTTTCCGGCGGGGCTATTTGAAAAAACAAAGCCAATTTGCGGTAGGGCAAAATTGGCACAAAGTCTTATATGAAAGGTGATTATGAAGAATTTCATGCTTTGAGGCGGTGAGAAAACAAAGCCAATTCAAAGCCAATCAAAGCCAAACAAAGCCAATTTCCAGAGCCAGTATCGGCGCTGGAAGGGGTGGCTCGGTTGTTATAATCTTTGGAAAGTTAATAAAAAAGGTTCAACTGCAAAAAAGTTGGTTGATTATCACATGATTATAAAAGGATTTATCGCTTTATGGGCACCAGCATAATAACATAAGTGGGCGGCACCGTTGAAGATACCGCCCTATGCTGTATGCCACCATCAGGGCGCTCGGGTCGCTTCCCAGCGTTGCCCTATCCTCCCCGATGGCGGTAGTATTATACCCATTCATGCTGTTGCCTTAAAGCGTTAAATCCAAAAGAGTTGCAGGGTTTATTTCTTATCAGCCCACCAACTTTTTTGCAGTTGAACCATAAAAAACGGCTATATAGTATCTATTGCGGAAAACGAAAACTGACGATGTAATCCCTGTCTAAGCAGTGTTTAGAGCGAAAAAGCTGGATTCCCGCTTCCGGGCCTGTTGCAAAAGACGAGATTGCTTCGTCGCTGCGCTCCTCGCAATGACATGGAACGCATTTTGAGTGTCATTGCGAGCGATTCGGAGAATCGCGCGGCAATCTCAAACGCCACTTTATGACTTTTTCAACAAGCCCTTCCGCGGGAATGACAAATACTGTTTACGCAACAGGAACTGTAAAAGAGCCGGCGGTTGTTGCTGGAATGCGATTATTTCCTTGAATGCAGGGCGTAAAAATGTATAATATTAATAGTTTTCCGGTTTTTATGGAAAGCAAAGCAGTGAAAGGGTGCGCTATTCAATATGGTTGAGGTAAAGCATTTCGTACGGCAGCGGTTTGCCTGCGCATCAGGGTCGCCGCCGAAATCGACTATTTCTTGAGAATTAGACCAGATGAAATTTAACAGCATTGTTTTTACAGCCCTTTTGACGATTTTACTGCTCTGCAGCGGTTTATCGGCCCGGCAGGCAACGGAATATGAGGCCGAAATGGTCGTTTCAGGCTGGCTCAAGGAAAGTCCTCGGCCGCTCGGCGCGACTCTCGGCCGGCGGGTCAGGGATATTGAGACCTACACCGATGATTCAGACAGGCCGGCTTATTACATTGTTAATTTGGAGCCGTCGGGGTATGTGATAGTCTCGGCGGACAACCGGATTGAGCCGATTATTGGTTTCGCCGCTGAAGGGACTTACGACCTTTCGTTTGAGAATCCGCTGGTGGCGTTAGTTACCGGCGACCTTGGCGGGCGTCTCGAAGCGGTGGCGAGGGCATCTTGCCCTCGAATAGAAAACAAGGCCGGGACGGCCTCGCCACATACGTACTATCTCCAGTCGACGGCCGAAACGCAGGCAGCCGGCAGCCCCCAGGGCAAGTGGCGGCGTTTTGTCGACCTTGCGGAGGATTCCGAAGGCCGATTCGACATGTTGAGCGTGAGAAACCTCGGCGATATTCGGGTACTGCCGCTGCTGCAAAGCCAATGGGGCCAGACACAATCCTGCGGCGATAATTTATATAACTATTACACCCCCAGTAATTATCCCTGCGGTTGTGTCGCGACGGTCATGGCCCAGATTATGCGTTACTACGAGTATCCGACTGAACCGATCGGCGTGCAGGAGTTTGCGATCCATGTAGGCGGAGAAAGGAGGCAAAACGCATCCAGCCGTGGCGGTGACGGCCTCGGCGGGCCGTATAACTGGAGCGATATGCCGCTGAGGCCCGATGCCAATTGCGGCAACATTACAGAGTCCCAGCGCCAGGCCATCGGGGCCATTTGCTATGATGCCGGCGTCGCTGTCGAGACGTATTATGACTCTGACGGATCGGGTGCTTTGATGCCCGATGCGAGGGATGCGATGGTTAGCATCTTCCAATATGAAAATGCGGTCCTGGGATATGATTCCGACCGGAATATCCATGAGGTTATGACAGAGATGATCAATCCGAATCTCGACGCGAAAGCTCCTGTTATCCTTGCGATTTCACATCCTTTTGATCCGAACACAGGGCATGCTGTCATTTGCGATGGATACGGGTATGAGTCTTCGACTATGTATCACCACCTGAATATGGGTTGGTACGGCGTCGATGACGTTTGGTATAATCTACCGAACATTGATGCGGCAAACAGCAAATACACGACTGTTTTCGGATGTATCTACAACATTATGACTTCGGGCACGGGTGAGATTATAAGCGGTCGAGTTATGGATCGTGACGGCAGGCCGATTGCCAACGCTAAAGTCTCCGCCGAGCCGGGGGGGCGTGAGCCTCTTATGGTATGGACCGATGACAGAGGGATATATGCTCTTGTGAAGCTGAACTCGAATACAAATTATACGATATGGCCGACGGCCGATGGATACGTATTCTCAAGCCAGACGGTTCGGACGCTGCATTCTGATAACGAATCTACCATGGTGGGGAACTGCTGGGGCGTTGATTTTTATGCCGATACCGTGCTGACTTCTCCTTCGCCTGATATTATTTATGTAGATGCTTTTGCTCTTGGTGACCCCGGTCCCGACGATCCGGCCGTTTCCGATCCTCTTGAGGACGGCTCGGCTATACATCCGTTTGACGCCATACAGGAAGCGATCGACGAGGCTGCATCGGGAGACACGGTGGTTATTTTGCCGGGGACCTATAGTGGCGACGGCAACCGGGACCTGGATTTCAAAGGCAAGGCGATTACCGTCCGCAGCGAGGATCCGAACAATCCGAACCTTGTAATCATAAACTGCGAAGGAACCGCCGAGAGTCCCCATCGGGGATTCGAGTTCCATCGGTACGAGACGCCTGAGTCGGTTTTGGCCGGCCTGACCATTACCGGCGGCTATCACGAGATGGGAGGCGGTATTTATTGCGGGGACTACGCCAGGCCGACGGTGACCAACTGCACATTCCGCGGGAACTCCGGGTCACTTGGCGGCGGGTTTTATACCGAGAGCAGCCCCACGCTGACGGACTGCATGTTCAGCAAGAACTCCGCGGACGGCGGCGGCGGGATTTACAACAACGGGGAGCAGCCCGAGTGCAAGCCGGTCATAAGCGACTGCATGTTCAGCGCCAACACGGCCACCCACAACGGCGGTGCAATGTACAATTTGGGACGATACGCCCAGCCGGTGATAACGTATTGTGAGTTTATTCGAAACTCTGTCTCCGAAGGCGGCGGGGGGGCGATACGCAATAACATGTCCGGCAGCCCGGCTCTGACCAATTGCCTCTTCGTCGAAAACTCGGCGGCGACATTCGGCGGGGCAATACGCAACTCGAACAGCGGAAGTACGATACTGATTAATTGCACGTTCGTCGGAAATTCAGCAGGCAGCGGAAGCGCCCTGGCCTGCAATCCGGATGACGCCGGTTCGCAATCTCCCAGCGTTTTTCAAGTGGCAAACTGCATCCTCTGGAATGACGGCGACGAAATATTCATTGACGACAAGTCTATAGTCAATGTCACTTACAGCAATGTCCGGGGAGGCTCCGATAGAGGCCTCTGGCCGGGTAAAGGTAATATTGATGCCGACCCACATTTCGCTGACCCTGATAACGGCGATTATCATTTGACATCCAGGACAGGACGCTGGGACCCGAAGAGCCAAAGCTGGGTTCAGGATAAGGTGACAAGTCCCTGTATTGACGCTGGCAATACGAGCACTCCGGTATATCTTGAACCATCCCCTAACGGCGGTGTCGTAAATATCGGTGCCTATGGCGGCACAGCCGAGGCGAGCAAGTCGTAATCAGGATAGGAAAACGGCGAAACGATTATCGCCGGCACCGGCATCTATTCTTTCGCCGAGAGGTCGGCACAGATAAGTTCTTCGTCGTTTCTGACAAAGACGTGCCTGTAAGCAAATGCCGGGTGTGACCAGCAGACGCCGCCGCGTTGTCCGAGCTGTCCTTCTGTGGGTTCGATAAGCCTGGTACGGCTGATTTCGTGATAACCGCGGGGTGATAATTTGCTGATGATTAGTTCGCCTCGCTCGTTGAACATCCAGACCCTGTCTTGGTATTGTATCATGTGGACGTTGGCCCAGCGTTCTTTGGGGACGACTTCGAGACTCTCCCAGATGCGGTCGCCGGTAAGCAGGTCAAGGCAGCGAAGTTCACCGTAGCTGTCGATGCCGTAAATGTAATCGCCCTCAAGGATGGGAGTGGATATGCAGCAATGCAGGCTGTCGGTGTTTCTTTCGTTCGAGCCCTTACGCTGCCAGACTTTTTCGACAGCGAGCCTGTCGGGATTGAGTTTGAGCAGGAGCGAGCCGTCAAAGAAGCTGCTGACGAAAAGGTAGTTGTTGCTGAAGACCGGGCTGGCGATGTTCTGGCTGAGGCGTTCCGGGGTAAATGAATGCTGCCAGTAGAGTTCTCCGGTTGCCGGGGCAAGGCCGACAACTCTCTCTTCGGTCCAGCAGATAAGTACGCGTTTGCCCGCCTGGTCGATGACGATAGGTGCCGAGTATGAGACAGGGTCGTTCAGGGCCCGCCATTGTTCCTTTCCGGCGGCTTTGTCGAAGGCGACAATGCTGGCGTTGTCTTTGCCGCCGATGTGTACGATGACAAGATTGTTTTCGACTATGGGGCAAGATGCAATCCCCCACGTGGGCATTCTGATAGCGTACTCGGCGTCGAGATCTTTGCTCCAGAGGACGTCTCCCGTCGCGGCGTCGAAGCAATAGAAATGCCCCATCGTGCCGAGCGAATAAGCACGATTCTCGTTGATTGTAACCGAAGTGCGAGGGCCGTCCCTGTGCTCGATTTTCTCGTATTTACATTCATATTCGTAAGACCAGATTTTGGTGCCGGTCATGGCGTCGAAGCAGTGAACTCGCTCGGTTTGAGTCGGGGTTGTTACGCGGTCGCTGACGTAGACCCGGCCGCCGGCGACTGTTGGCCCGCTGTAGCCGTTGGCGATTTTGGCTCGCCACCGGATATTAAGGCGTGGAGCATCGAATTTCCGGATAATGCCCTTTTCAGGCCAGATGCCGTCCCTGCCGGGACCTCGCCATTGGGGCCAATCCGAGCCCCGGGTTGGAATTGCCAAAAACAAGCCGAAAACCGTTATAAGTACCAGTTTTTTACTCATAAGCCACTCGTTGAAAAGGTTAAAAGATCCATCATCCTCAATCAGATGGTTTCAGAGCGTCAGAAAATTCGAAGCATGGTCTGAAACTATCGAACACAGCACCAGTTTGAGCGATTGACTCTAACAAACGCAGCGTCAAAAAACAATGTTATTTTGCATATTGAATTTAACTGCAAAAAAATCCTTTTTTTGCAATAAAATTCGAATAAAGCCCGTCTTAAGCATTGTTATAAGTGAATTTCTGCGTAAATATTGGGCAGCATATTCCTGAAATAAACTGATTGCTGGCAGTTTTTATCTTGGGAATTTCAATATCATAGGCCTGAATTTAAGCAATAACAACTGTACGGCAGGATCAGGTGTTCCTCAAGGCAGATAGGACACTGGTTTATATAGAGGTGCTTATGTGGCAAGAAGTTAGAAACAACTCAGACGGGCTTAGAACATGCCATGGTAAGTGTTATTTAATTAAGTTGCTGTTAGTTTCGTTGGTCCTTGTTCCTTTGGGATGTCGATCCCCGGTTGAGCATCGCAGCGAGGCTGATAAAGTTGCTGCTGAGATTATCACAGCTAAGCAAAAAGAGGCACTTGGAGAAACCGAGCCATTCAGCATTGAAAGACCCAGCGATATTCTTCGCCGTCGCCTCCTGGAGCAGCAGAATTTAGCTCTTTCCTCCGAGGCTTCACTCGGCACGGACCGGCTCAAGCCTGTCGAACACTGGCCCGATCCGGACTATTTGCAGGCCAAATCATCCGGCAGTTCGGAAGATTTGCCAATCGAGCCCAACAAGCCTGTCAAATTGTCGCTGGTACAGGCACTCCAGGTGGGCGCCCGCAACAGCCTGGAATATCAGTCTCGCAAAGAAGATGTCTTTCGGACGGCATTGGCCCTTGATTATACACGTCATACGTTCGAAAATATATTCAATGCCGGTGCGGACAGCACACTTAGCGGCGACTTTGACGCTGATACAACTGTCAATAATTTGAACACGAATGCATCCGGGGGGGTGAGTCGTACCCTTAAGAACGGAATCAACATGAGCGCGTCGATAGCGATCAATCTTTTCAATCTTTTGACTCAGGGTGGCTCATCGTCCATGGGGCTGAGTGGCGGTACCGATCCTTCGGTTACCATTCCCTTGATGAGAGGCTCGGGTGTGCATATTGCCGGCGAGCCTCTGACTCAGGCCGAGAGAGATGTGATTTACTCGCTTTGGGATTTCGAACGCTATAAGAGGACGTTTTCTGTTAGCGTTGCCCGGGGGTATTTCAACGTGCTGCGTCAGATGGACGGGGTATCCAACGCTGAGGACAACTACCGCAGTTCGGTTGCATCATCTCGCTGGTCGCGTAGACGGGCCGATGCCGGTCGAATCCGTGAGATCGAAGTTGACCAGGCGATCCAGCGGGAATTGGGGGCTCGTAATAGCTGGATTTCCGCTCAGGAGCAACTCAAGAGCACTCTCGATTCATTCAAGAATACCATCGGTCTTCCGACTGATGCTCTAATCGAGCTTGATCCGAACGACTTGGTGCAATTGCGGGGTCGTGCATCTTCGATTCTTGAAGAGATGAGAACAGCGTCCGCGCAGGGGATTTCCGAAACAGCACCACCTGCGGACGCTCCTATAGAGTTAATCCCGGCCAGTTATGAAGAGGCCGGACCGTTGGAGATTGATGAGTCTTTAGCAGTGAAGCTGGCTTTAGAGAACCGGCTGGATTTGCAGAAGTCCATCGGCTCGGTCTACGATGCCCAGAGAGATGTTGTGGTTAAAGCTGATGCCCTTCGGGCGGGATTGACTCTGGGCGGGACGGGAAGCATCCAGGACACCGATGAAGACGGCAACATACGTTTCGACAGGGGCCGATATACGGCCTTGCTATCCCTTGATTTGCCGGTTGAAAGAACATTGCAGCGGAATCAATACCGTAACAGCCTGCTTAGTCTCGAGCAGGCAACAAGAAGTGTGCAATCGCTTGAAGATCAAATCAAATTGTCCATTCGAAGTGAATTACGGACCCTTCTTGAGTCTCGGGAGAGTCTTAAGATTCAGGCTCAGTCGGTTGTGGTTGCGGAAAAGCGCGTCCGAAGCAATACAATCTTCCTTGAAGCGGGCAGATCAGAGATACGTGATTTACTGGCGTCACAGGACTCTCTTCTCGCGGCTCAGAACTCCCTGACTCGGGCCGTCGTAGATTATCGCATCACGGAACTGGAACTGCAGCGTGATCTGGGTTTGCTCAAAGTAAACGAACAAGGTTTATGGCGTGAATTCTCGCCGGAGGTTATCAGTAATGTCAAATAATGCAGCAAATGATCATCGTGGACTCAGGTCTTTCTGGACGGTTGGTATCGTTGTGGCGCTCGCTTCAATTGTCCTGCTCTTCATCTGGCTCAAAGTGGTTCGAGGGCGAGAAGATCCAACGAGCGGTTTTTCTACCTTCGTTGCCAAGCGAGGCCCTCTGACAATCAGTGTACTGGAGTCCGGCACTATAAGCCCCCAGGAGCAGATTACTCTCAGGAATGAAGTTGAGGGCAGAACATCGATTGTCCGCCTTGTTCCGGACGGTAGTTTAGTCAAGAAGGGAGAATTGCTGGTCGAATTAGATGCAAGTACCCTTAAAGACCGTATAATCGACCAGGATATTGCGGTTCAACGAGCTGAGGCCGCTTATGTCGGGGCCCAGGAAAGCCTTGCCGTTACTGAGAACCAGGCCAAAAGCGACATCGACGTCGCCAGGCTTACTCTGAAATTCGCAAAGCAGGATTTGCAACAATATGTGGACGGGCTTTACCCCAAAGACGTCAATGAGATGACGGCTAAAATCCGTCTGGCCGAAGAGGACCTGAAACGTGCTGAGGATGTGAATGACTGGTCGAAGACACTCTATGAGGAGAAATATCTCTCAGAGACCGAGTATCTTGCGGATAAACTGTCGGTCCAGCGGAGAAAGCTTGAGCGGGATGTGACGAACAGCAACCTTGATCTACTGCAAAACTTTACGTATCATCGTCAGATCGAACAATTGACGAGTGACGTTAACCAGGCCGATATGGCTCTGGAGCGTACGGAGCGCAAGGCCTCAGCCGACGTAATCCAGGCTAAGGCCGACCTGAGGGCTAAAGAGCTTGAGTTTAACCGTCAAAAAGAGAAATTACAGAAGACCGAGGACCAGCTTGCGAAGACGACGATATATGCTCCACAGGACGGCATGGTGGTTTATGCAACGAGTTCCGGCGGCGGAAGACGCGGTCCCTTCGACCGACGAGACCCGATGGATATCGGTGTCGAGGTCTCCGAGCGACAGGACTTGATAAACCTGCCAACCGCTACATTAATGAAAGCTGCGGTGGATATTCATGAGACGAGTCTTGAAAAAGTCCGGGTGGGACTTCCCGCAGTGATAACGGTTGAAGCGCTGGCGGGCAAGAAGTTCCTGGGTCGTGTGAATCGTATTGCGCCGTTGCCGGACGCTCGAATGCAGTGGGCAAATCCGGACCTTAAAATTTATCCTACGGATATATATCTGGAAGATAGCAATGGCTCGCTGCGTACGGGAATGAGCTGCAAGGCCGAAATTATCATTGCGCAATATGAGAATGAGGTATATGTCCCGGTTCAGGCAGTGTTGCGGGTCGCAGGGCAGCCTACTGTTTATGTTGTCAAGGACGGGGCATACACGGAACGTAAAGTCGAAATCGGCCTGGACGATAACAAGATGATAAGAATTGTCAGCGGCCTCGAAGAGGGGGAAGTTGTCTTGATGACGCCTCCACTGAGAGCCGGTACTATCGAATCCGGCTCAAAGGCCGGGGATGTCAATCTGCCCGATGGCTCCGATACTTTCCAGCAGAGGGTGAATCAGAGACTCGAAGAAGCTAACGGCAACGGCGGTACTGCACGTCCGCTGCAGCAATCACCAGGGCAGTCAATGGGTCCCGAAGGTGATCGTTCAGGGCTGCCGGGAGGTTCTGATGCTCCCTCGTCAGATCAGATGGAACAGATGCGCAGTCGCTTCGAAAATATGTCGGATGAAGAGCGTCAGAAAGAAGCGGAGAATATGAAAAAGCGTTTCGAAAATATGTCGCAGGAGGAGAAGGATGCGATGCGGCAGCGTTTTCAGGGCGGCGGAGGCTCAAGGCAGGGACGAGGCCAGAGGCAGGGCACAGGCGGCGAGAGGCAGGGCACAGGCGGCGAGAGGCAGGGGACAGGCGGCCAGAGGCCTCAGGGAGCGGAAAGGGATCAGTAAATGGCTAAACAGGCTCCATCTAAAAACCACCAGGAAATTGTTAAACTCGTGAATGCGCGCAAGATATACCAAATGGGCACAGAACAGGTCAAAGCACTCGCCGGGGTCGACATCACATTCAACAGGGGGAGCTTCTGGGCGATCATGGGGCCGAGCGGTTCCGGTAAAAGCACCATGATGAATATCCTCGGATGCCTCGACCGTTTGACTTCCGGCTCATATTTTCTTGACGGTAAAGATGTCAGCCGGCTCGACGATGATTCACTCAGCGAGTTTCGGCTCAGGTATCTCGGCTTCATATTCCAGAGTTTTAACCTTATACCTCAACTGACCGTCCAAAGAAATATCGAGCTTCCGCTTTATTATCTTGGGTGGGACGCAAGAGAAAGTGCGGCACGTGCAAAGGAACTCGCAGAGCAAGTCGGACTCGGAGACAGAGTCGGTCATAGGCCTACGGAGCTTTCCGGCGGCCAAATGCAGAGAGTTGCGATTGCCAGAGCCCTGGCGAACGATCCTCAAGTCATCTTCGCAGACGAACCAACCGGGAACCTGGACTCGACAACAGGCGAGCAGATTCTGGAACTCCTGATAAAATTGAATAAATCCGGTAAAACGATCATTATCGTCACGCATGAACCGGCCATCGCAGAGCATGCCCATCTCAGGCTGCACATGCTGGATGGCCTGATCGACAGAATCGATGGGAGTTCAAAATGAGGCAAACTCGAATCGCACGAAATATATGGCTCGGGATCGAGAATCTGCTGCTCCACAAGCTGCGCTCGTTTCTGACCATGTTGGGCGTCGTTTTTGGCGTGGGCAGTGTTGTGGCTATGCTCTCTGTCGGTGAAGGCGCCAGTAAGGAAGCTCTCGAACAGATTCGCAAGCTCGGCAGCAACAATATTATTATCTCATCGAAGAAATCCGCGGAGGAAGAGGCTACAAGCACCGAGCATTCCCACATGAGCATCTACGGATTGACTTATGAAGATTATCGCAGGATAGCGGCGAGTTTCAGCTATATTCAACAAACCGCGCCGGTAAAGCTGACACGAAAAGATTCGCGTCTTCGTGAGAGGGCTATGGAACTGAGGATCGTAGGCACTACGCCCGAATGGTTCAAGCTCGTACCTCGTGAGATTCTTGCCGGGCGCGTTCTTCTGAAATCCGACCAGGACAAACAAGCCCCGGTTGCGGTGCTGACCGAATTCGGCGCTCGCAAAATCCTGGCTACCGAGAGCACGATCGGCCAGACGGTCCGCATGGGCAGCGACCAGTTCGAAGTTATTGGTATTGTCAGAAGCGAAAGCGGGCAAGCCGGAAACATTCAAATTCCCGACCAGGAAGTTGATGCTTATATTCCCATTGAGGTGGCTCGTCGGTATTTCGGCGACATCTTTACGAAACGTACTTCGGGTGGAGACGAACGCGAGATGGTGGAGTTGCACCAGGTTATTGTCCAGGTGGATGATCCGAAGAAGGTAGAGGCCGTCGCCGCGGGGATCGAAAGAATGCTGGAACAATTTCATAAGAAAACGGATTATGCCGTGAGCGTTCCTCTGGCACTGCTCAAGCAAGCCGAGGCGACGAAGCAAAGATTCAATATCGTGCTCGGGTCCATCGCCGGCATTAGCTTGCTGGTCGGCGGAATCGGAATTATGAATATTATGCTGGCTTCGGTTACGGAACGTACGCGCGAGATAGGAATCAGGCGTGCCATCGGCGCCAAACGCAGGCAAATTGTCGTGCAGTTTCTTATCGAGACCGTGGTTCTCTCGACCATGGGCGGTTTAATCGGCCTGGGCATGGGGACACTTATTCCGTTCCTAATTACGTACTTTTCCGGCATGATCACGGTGATAACCTTGAAGGGAATTCTCGTGCCGCTTCTGATCAGTATGACTATCGGAATTCTCTTCGGATTATATCCCGCGGTCCACGCCGCCAAAGTGGATCCGATCGTGGCCCTTAGGCATGAATAATTCGTCGGCGGATGTGACTTGTTTCGATACGGCCTGCGCGTGTTTGTAAGAATGAATCATTTGCTTTTCGAAGCATCGCCTTGCCTGACCCACTCTTCATTGAACGTTGCGTATTTTATTGTTTTATTCGGCTCACTCCTTCGGTCGTTATGATGGTAGCTGTAAACCACGTGCAGGATATCACCGCGGCCCTGGATGATAGACGGATAGGCACTGCTGGTCGCCGTATTTCTGCTTCGCGTGTCCAGCTCAAGGTGCCGGGTATATTCCCAGCTTTTGCCTTCGTCGGTTGAAATCGAAATCGCCAGGCTGTGCCTGCCGTCTTCCGTATCGTTATACGCAAGGGCCCAGTGACCGTTTTTCATAGTGACAATATCGGCTCCGGAGCCGGGGTTGGGCAATTCGGAATCTCTCACCGGGCTCCAGGTCAAACCTTTGTCTGCGGACATGCTTACATGAAGACGCTGGGGCGGGGGTCCGTTGTCGCGCATGTAGGCGACCAATGTTCCATTGGCTTTTTTCGCTATACTTGGCTGGATATTTCCCGGTGCCACAAGCGGCTCACTGAACTGCCAGTTTTTGCCGCCGTCATCCGTTATGGCCATTAGTGAAAAGCTGAATCCGTCGGAGTAAAAGGGGACGATTATCCGGTTCTCATCGACAATCACAGCCTTGTTTTTCGTCTGCCAGCCCATGCGTCTGAAATACGGATAGCCAAGCAGCTGTTCGGTCGATTGGCCCGAGGAATCGACGAGCCGGCCTTTCCGCATCATATCCTCGCCGCGCGCCTTAGCAAGCAGTTCCTTCTTCCATCTATCCGCTAAGCTGCGCGTTAACAGTGCTGAGACGCTGTTGCCCTTGGAAATATATTCTGTATATTCCTTGATTTGTCTTTCAACCGATTTAACGAATCGGTCGCCGGGCTGAATGCCGCGTTCGGCCGGATCGCCGGGCTTAACATGCAAAACATCCTGCCATGCCCATTCGGGCGGCCCATCCGGCAACATATAGTTTGTGCTGATACGGTATTTGGGCAGCGAAGTTTCCCACTGGTTTGCTATCACCGTGTACCACATCAGCCATAGCCGGTCATGAGAATCGATGAAGAGAATTGGATTGATATCCGGAAACCGGGGCACATCTGCCATTACGAAAGTCTTGCTCCAGGTTTCTTCGCCGGCCTTGAGTCTCGCTCCCATGATTGCGACGTCATCCGCCCATCTTTCGCCGGAACCTTGAAACCATGCCGCCAGCAGGTCGCCGTTCGGCAGCTCGACGACAGTAGAGCCGTGAACGTGCTGACTTACAAGAGGAAATATCTCAATGGTCTTATAAACAGCTTCTACATCCCCGGCAGGTTCATTCGCCCGCGCTAAAGCTGTGCCGGTAGAGCCTCCGTTGCCTGCTGCAAGTATCAGGCAAATAACAAGTATTGAATATAGCTTGCGAATTGAAATTCTCCCGCTTTCCATTATTTTGCATGATATCCCGGCATAATGTCTAATCATAGCTCAAAAAGCCTCCATTTTTGATTGATAAAGCCGCCCGGCAAACATAAAATCCAAGATGGCATCCTTTCATTTGGCACTGTGTTTTATAAGGACCAATATTTCATGGCAG
>Ga0265594_1000524_pt1 | contig 31647 bp, 27 predicted proteins | sample saktaG_11_FD_190147 | JGI IMG/M metagenome (GOLD analysis project Ga0265594, IMG submission 190147) | Saline water microbial communities from Sakinaw Lake, British Columbia, Canada - sak_2011_5_24_80m | ecosystem: Environmental > Aquatic > Non-marine Saline and Alkaline > Saline ... | reverse complement strand
TGTCATATTGCTCTGTTTTATTGTAAACACCAATTAGCTGATAAAGAGCGAGGGTTGAGGAATCGTTAAAGCCGTATTTTTTTGCAGTTTTAATATCTTCATTTGCTATGTCATTTTCTTTTAAATACATTTCAGCCAATGCTTTTGTCCAATAACAACCGCCCAAATTAGGATTTATTTTTATGCATTTTTCTGCGTCAGATTTCATTTTTTGATAATTTGCTGACACCATATCTGTTTTTGCCTTTTCTATAAATATTTCCACATGTAAGGGCGATAGCGTCTCTGCTTTGTCAAAATAAGAATATGCTTCTTTGACTAAATTTTCTTTTGTTGCTGAATTTTGTTCATTGTTGGCGATCACTGTTGTGAAGCTTCCCAAATAAATCCAGTATCTTGTGTAGAGCGGCTGGATTTTTACGCCTTCTTTCAGTAATTCAGCGCCCTTTTTTGCGTAAACCAAGTCTTTAGCCGGATTTATTGCAGCGCATTTTTTTATATCGGTGATATATTGCATTATTAAATAAGAATCTAAAAAACTATGCGATAATAATTCTTTATCCATTAAAGTAAACGACGAGTCGCATTTTTTTCGGTCGGTAAGGTTGTTGGCAATATTTATTTGAGTGTTAATTTGAAATGGCACAAGATTGTATTGCCACAAAAAGACTACTAAAACACAGAATAACACAAATATGAACACAGATTTCCACAATGTGTTTTTTTGTGTTCCGTTTTGTGTATTTTTGTGTGTTTCTTCTTCGGGTTGTTGGCTATAAATTATATACATAGAGTACCCGACCAATAGAAAGAAGATGAGATAAGTAGGGAACGTATCAAAACTAAAAAAATTAGCAACCAAATAGCCAACCAGGGTTGCTTGCATGCCGTGTGAAATTATTTGTGTTGTTTCGTGTTCTGTTTTGTGTTTATTTTTGTGTAATTGCCAAGATAAAACAACAAATAATGCTAAATAAGCTATTATTCCCAAAATTCCGGTTTGAGCTCCGATATCCAAAAAAACATTGTGTGCTTTATCCCACCAAGGCGAAGAGGTAATTAAGGGGTCATAATTTTTATCAAATCCAACAGCTAAATTTTCAGGTCCCCAGCCCAAAATTGGCTTATCTTTAATTTCTTGAAAAACTGTTTGCCATGCGCGGAATCTTTCATTATCAAGCGCCGCTTTAATTGATAATCTGTTTTCCAATATTTGAAAGAGTCTATTATCTTGCAATACCTGCGGAAAATGTGATTGAATATTTACATAAAAAACTGTAGAGGCAACAAGAATTAAAAACAGCGTAGTTAATATTTTTAAAATAGTAAATTTTTTGGGGTAGAATAAAAGAAAATATAACATACCTGCGATGACTCCAAGATAAACGGCTCTGCTTGCAGCTATAAAAATTACGTATAAAAATAATAAAAGAGAAAATATATAAAATATTTTTAAATATCTATTTTTTTCTTTTATCGCGAAAGACAAAGTTGGAAAGAATAAAAGCAAAAGATAAATACCTAAAAATATTGGATTTCCTATCGTTGACCCGGGTCTGCCCCCAACGCTTACAAATATATTATTAAAAAGTCCATAAAATTGTATAAGAGCTATTAAAGAAACTAAAATTCCAATAAAGATTGAAAAAATCCATGCCTTTTTCCAATCTTCTTTTTTAAGAAGAATAAATGCCAAAATAGCAAAAATAAAGTAAAAAGCAAAAGTTACAAATCCGCCGCCTCGATAAGGAGATGCAAGAAAACTATAATAAGGGTCAACAGAAAAAACGCTTGCCAACAAAAAAACGATAAAAAAGCCGGCTAACGCCCAGATTATTTTATTTTTTTTGATATCGGGCAAGTTGAATTCATTTTTTCTATAAAGCAACTGGAATGCGAACAAAAAAAGCAGTATTGCCAAGACACTTCTGAATATAATAGTTTTTCCAAAATCTGGCGGATAAAACCAAGGAGGCAGGGTTAAAATTGGCAAAGCCAAAATTACGAAGAATCCAGTTAAATAAATCCAACAAAGTTTGTTTTTAAAAAGATTGCTTTTCATGTTATTTTATGATACAAATTAATTATACAAAAAGCAATGAAAAAAATAGTGATTACATCGGGTTTTTTCAACCCAATTCACATCGGTCATATAAATTTAATAAGAAAAGCCAAACAACTCGGCGATTTTTTGGTTGTTATTGTAAATAATGATGAACAGGTTAAATTAAAAGGCAGCATCCCTTTTATGGCAGAACAAGAAAGAATTGAAATAATTAAGGCGCTAAGATATGCAGATGATGTTGTTTTGTCGATTGATAAAGACGGGAGTGTGATAGAAAGTTTAAAGATGGTCGCCAAATTATATCCGGGAGAACTATTTTTTGCTAAGGGTGGAGATAGGAATGTTAACAATATCCCAGAAAAAAAGGTTTGTGAGGAGTTTAATATTGAAGTAATCAACGGAGTGGGTGGAAACAAGGTGCAGAGTTCTTCTTTATTGCTTAATAATATAATCAAACCTAAACCCAAAGAATTATAAAGGTTTGACACTTAATGACCCCTCTTGACACTTTGTTAAGAGGGGTTTATCATTTAATTGTATGGTAGAAGAAATTAAGCCAGGTAAAATCTATACTCCAAAAGAAGCCCGTGATTTTTTGAAAGTAAGCGAAAGCACAATGAAAAGAATGTTGAAGAGTGGCATTTTAAAAGCTTATAAGGTTAGCGGCCAGTATCGGATATGGGGGAGTGAAATCCTTTCTCTTATTTCTCCAAAATTCGAGTCGAATGTTTTTAGTGTTTATAAAAAAATAAGAAATAAAACCAAAGAAGCCATCAAAAAGTGGTAATTTTTTTATTTTAATTATGATTTTTAATAATAAAACAATTTTAATTACCGGCGGAGCAGGATTTATTGGCGCCCACATCGTTGAAGGAGTATTAAAAAACACAGATTGGAATATTGTTGTTTTAGACAGATTGGATATTTCTGGAAACTTGGAAAGATTAAGAGACATGGAAATTTGGGAAAGAGAAAAGGGTCGAGTTAAATTTATTTGGTGGGATTTAAAATCAGCCATAAATGATGCCGTTAAAAAAGATATAGGCAATGTTGATTATATCTGGCATCTGGCAGCCTCAAGCCATGTTGACAGATCTATCGAAGATCCGTTGTGTTTTGTAATGGATAATGTAGTGGGAACTTGCAATATTTTGAATTTTGCCAGAACGGCAAAGGACTTAAAATTGTTTATAAACTTTAATACTGACGAGTGTTTTGGACCCGCTCCAGAGGGTATATTTTATAAAGAATCAGACAGGCATAATCCTAAAAACCCCTATGCTGCCACAAAAGTTGGGCAGTGGGCTTTAGGCGTGGCTTTTGAAAATTGCTATAAACTTCCTATTATAAATACTTACACAATGAATGTTTATGGAGAAAGGCAACACCCAGAAAAATTTATACCTATGGTCATAAAAAAGGTTTTGTTGGGAGAAAAAGTTACAATACATGCTAATAAAGATAGAACTCAGGCAGGAAAGAGGCACTATATCCATGCAAGAAATGTTTGCCAGGCGCTTTTATTTCTTACTAAAAAGGGCTTTTCCGGATATGACGAATTTAATATTGTTGGTGAAAAGGAAGTCGATAATTTAAGATTAGCCCAGTTTATAGCAGGCGTTGTAGGCAAGGAGTTAAAATATGACATGGTAGATTTCCATTCCTCAAGGCCAGGCCACGATTTAAGATATGCACTGTCAGGAGAGAAGCTGAAAAACGCCGGGTTTACTTACCCGAAAAACTTTGAAGAAAGTTTAAAAAAAACAGTTGAATGGTACCTAAAACCGGAGAATAAGAAATGGCTTAATTTATGAAAGCTTTAATTCTTGCTGGCGGAAAAGGCGCCAGAATGGGGAAAATTACAAAAAAAAATCCAAAACCAATGATAAAAATCGGTGGTTTTCCCACATTAGAACACCAGATTAATTTATTTAAAAATTATAATATAAAAGAAATTATTATTCTTACTCATCATCTCTCCGAGGTTATCGAAAGATATTTTAAAAACGGAAGCGAGTTCGGTGTAAAAATAACCTATTTTAAAGAAAAAAATCCTCTTGGCACTGTTGGTGGGATAAAAGAGATTGAAAAAGAATTAAGAGAAGATTTTATTGTTCTTTATGGTGATACTATGTTGGATATAGACATATCAAGACTCCTTACTTTCCATAGAGAAAAAAATAGCGATTGCACGATAGTATTGCATCCAAATGATCATCCTTATGATAGTGATTTGGTTGAGATTGACAATAATCAAAGAGTTGTTGCTTTCCATCCAAAGCCGCATGAAGATAACGGATATTTCAGAAATCTCGTAAATGCAGGTTTCTATGTTATGTCGCCAAAAATATTAAAATATATCAAAAAGGGTGTAAAAGCAGATTTTGGGAAAGATATATTTCCTAAGATTTTTAAAAAAATAGCCCTTTATGGTTATAATACTGCAGAATATTTAAAAGACATAGGAACGCCAGAGAGGATTATAGAAGTTAAAAAAGATTATCGTAAGGGTAAAACTAGGAGATTGAACAGAAGCAATAAAAGGAAAACAATTTTTATGGACAGAGACGGAGTTATTAATAAAAAAATTGGCTTACTTTATAAAATTGAAGATTTTGAACTTCTTCCCAACGCGAGCAAAGCCATTAAAAAGATAAATGATTCAGAATTTTTAGCGATTGTAATTACAAATCAGCCAGTTGTAGCCAGAAGCCTGTGTTCTATTGAAGAATTAGAAATGATCCATAAAAAAATGGAAACCCTTCTTGGCAAGGAAGGGGCCAAGTTAGATGCAATTTATTATTGTCCTCATCATCCCGACAAAGGCTTTCCTGAAGAAAATCCAAAATACAAGATTGAATGCGATTGTCGCAAACCGAAAACTGGGTTAATTGAAAAAGCTGAAAAAGATTTCAATATTGACTTTAAAGATTCATATTTTATAGGTGATTCTTTCAGAGATATTCTATGCGGCAAGAATGCGGGCTTAACCACTATCGGAGTTAGAACCGGTGATGGATGCAAAGATAGAAAAGTAAAACCTGATTATCTTTTTGACGATCTTTACGGGGCAGTTAATTTTATAACCAAAAAATAATATGATAATTACAAGAACTTCATTAAGAATAAGTTTTGTCGGCGGAGGGACCGATTTTGAAGATTTTTATCGGCAATATCCGGGAAGAGTTTTAAGTACCAGTATTGATAAATATTTTTATATTGGCTTAAACTCAAGGTTTGACGGTAAAGTAAGAGTAAGTTACTCCGAGATAGAAATGGTAGATCACTGCAGCCAGATAAAGCATCCTTTGGTAAAAGCGGCCTTGGAAGAAGCTGGTGTAGAAAGAGGGATTGATATTGTGTCTTTGGCCGATATTCCAGCCCAAAAAACAGGATTGGGTTTAGGTGCTTCTAGCAGTTTTACTGTCGGTTTGCTAAATGGTTTGCATGCTTTTTCTGGCAAATATTTTCCAACGAACATTTTAGCAGAAAAAGCATGCAAAATTGAAATTGAAAAAGCCGGTTCTCCTATCGGGAAGCAAGATCAATATGCGGTCGCTTTCGGCGGTTTGAATATTATTAATTTCAATTGCGACGGAAGTATCATAGTGGAACCGATTTATCTGCCTCCTCAGATAAAAGATAGCTTCCAGAATCATCTTTTGTTGTTTTTTACTGGAAAAGAAAGATCAGCCAATTTAATTTTATCCGAGCAAAAACAGAACATTGATAAAAAATTTGAATTTTTAAAGAAAATGTCAGACATGGTGCCAATTTTTAAATCGGTGTTAGAAGGGGGCAATTTTAGGAAAGCCGGGGAGCTTTTACATGAAAACTGGATAATGAAAAAAGAATTAGCTTCAGGAATATCGAATCCGGATATTGACCAGATGTATCATTCGGCTTTAGAAGCGGGTGCTTTTGGCGGGAAAATTCTAGGGGCTGGCGGCGGGGGTTTCCTTTTAATAATGGCTTCGCCGGAAGATCATAATAAAATCAAAAAGGTTTTAACCGGCCATCAGTTGATACCTTTCCGATTTAGTGAAACTGGGAGCAAGGTCGTATTTAAAGATTAATTTTATTATATGGAAGATTATATTAAAAATTTTTTAAGCGAATTAAATATTCAGATAAATAAAGTTTTTTGGAAAGATATTGCCAAGGCCATTAAAATTTTTAATTCTACCTATGAAAATGGCGGCAGGGTTTATTTAATAGGCAATGGGGGATCAGCGGCTATCGCTTCTCATTTTGCCAATGATTTAAATAAAACCGTTCTCGGCCACAAAGGAGACAAGAGCGCCAAAAGATTTCAGGCGATTTCTTTGTCTGATAATATTTCTGTTTTAACTGCCTGGGCAAACGATGTTGGTTTTGATTGCGTTTTTTCTGAGCAATTAAAAAACTTTGCTCAAGAAAAAGATACTCTTTTGGCAATAAGTTCTAGCGGTAATTCTCCCAATATTATAAAAGCGGTCGAGACGGCAAAGGATCTTCATGTTCCGGTTATTGGTTTGGTAGGATTTGACGGCGGTAAACTTTTAGCTTTATCTGACGCCAAAATTCATGTTCCTTCTTTCAAATACGCAATTGTTGAAAGCGCCCATGATGCGATTTGCCATTTAATCACTACTTATTTTGAAGAAGTCATTAAATAAAAATCTACGCTGTCCCGACAAGCTCAGGGCGAGGTATTTTTTAAAAAAATAAAAAACCTATTTTTGTTGCAAGAAGAAATTTATAAAAATAAATTATGAAGACCGTTCAACGAATTGCAAAAAACACAAGTGTATTCCTTATTGCTCAAATCATAAGTTCTGTCTTGACCTTTTTCTTTTTTGCTTACACTTCTCGTTATTTAGGGCCCGAAAGTTTTGGAATTTTATCTTTTGCAATTGCCCTAACTGCCATATTCAGTATTTTAAATGATTTGGGTTTGGGGCAGGTTACTATAAGAGAAATAGCCCGCGATAAATCCCTGACAAGCAAATATATTGGGAATATCGCTGCAATAAAGATCATTTTATCAATAATCACCTTCGGGTTGATTGCTCTAACAATAAATCTGCTTGGTTATCCAAAACAAACAATAGAAGTTGTTTATCTGCTTGGTCTATCTGTCTCCTGTCGGGCTTTTATTGGAATGTTCAATTCGATTTCTCAGGCTCATGAGAAGATGGAATATAATTCCATCGGACAGATTTTAAACAGCAGTTTGATGCTTATCGGAGTTTTGTTTGTAATAAGCAAAAGATTTAATATTGTTGGTTTTGCCTTTATCTATTTCGTTGTAAGCGCAATCTCTTTGGTATATTATTTTACCATCTGCGCATGGAAGTTCGCCAAGCCAAAAATAGAGATTGATTGGAGTTTCTGGAAATCTACGATAAAAGAATCGTTGCCTTTTGGGCTAGTTGGTATTTTTACAATGATTTTACATTTGATAGATACGGTGATGCTTTCTTTGATGCAAGGAAATACAGTAACTGGCTGGTATAGCGCTGCTTATAGGGCTTTTTTTGTTTTATTGCTCATTCCTTCAGCTCTTAATGTAGCTATTTTTCCAATAATGTCTTATTATCATATCTCGTCAAAAGATTCTCTTAAATTTATTTATGAGAAAAGTTTCAAATATTTGACAATTATAGCTATTCCCATAGGAATCGGAGGAACATTATTGGCAGGTAAAATTATTTTATTAGTTTTTGGTAAAGGATATCAGCCGTCTATAATTGCTTTTCAGATATTAATTTGGTCTGCAGTGCTAATATTTATTGGGACGCCGGGCGCCAATTTATTCAACTCTACTAATAGACAAACCATGCTGACAAAGATAGTAGGAATTTCTACTGTATTAAATGTATTTTTAAATTTGCTTTTGATACCAAAATACAGTTATATTGGAGCTGGCATTGCCACTGTAGTATCAATGCTTTTAATAAGTTTTGCAATTATAATTGGAACTGCAAAAATTGGATATAAAATGCCTGTTTCAGGAATTATCAAACTAATTCTTAAGGCAATATTTTCCAGTTTAATAATGGGAATATTTGTCGCTTACTTCATAGATATTAATCTCTTTTTATTAATAATGTTTTCTGCTATAATATATTTTATCATGATGTATTTTTTCAAAGGGTTTGATGAAGAAGATTTGGACATAGTTAAAAAAATTGTTAAATTTCGTCAAAAACAATGAAAATTTTTTTATTTTATATTTTTAAAATATTTAAAAAAGTAGAAAGATTTTTTTATCAAAGAATAAAGGGTTTTTTGCCGCAAATAAAAATTAGTCGATGCGGAAGCGGCGCCTTTTATCGCAAGTTTTTTGTTTTGGAGGCGGGGCCCTTTCCAATTGTATATATAACTGGCTTAAACCCGAAGGAGTTGTTTTAATTAATATTCAGGAGAATAAGATGTATGTAGACAGCGAAGATAAGACCATTGCTCGCCGTTTGTTGTTAGGCTGCGTTTGGGAAAGATATAAAACTGAAATATTCAAGAATATATTAAAAAAAGGCATGATTGTAGTAGATGTTGGAGCTAATATAGGATATTATAGCCTTATTATGGCAAAATCGGTTGGCAAAGATAGTTTAGTCTATGCCTTTGAACCTGAATTATCAAATTACGACCTTCTTGTTAAAAATATTAATTTAAATAAAATTGTTCCTGTTAAAAAAGCGATTGCCGATAAAAATGGAATAGTTAATCTATATTTCGAAAAAGACCGCATGGTAAATCCTTCTTTTTCAAAAGAAAACGTTTTGGCTACCCCAAAGCATGATATTTTAAGGAGAGGCGGTGTGGTACAGGTAGAGGCTATAACTCTGGATGATTTTTTTCAAAAAACAGTTGGAGGTTATAAAGTAGACATTATAAAGGTATATTCCGAGGGACAAAAAATATAACATGTTTTTATTTAAAAATCATATTAAGAAATTATACCTTAAGTTATTCGGTAAATATAGGCTTACAGCTTTAATTAATAAAGAAATTCAAGACAATTGGACAATACTTGACGCAGGTTGTGGCCGCTCTTCTTCCTTAAAAGACATAAAGAAAGGTTCTTACAAAATAGGATTAGATATTTATGAACCTTATATTATTGAAAGCAAAAAGCAGTCAATTCACAATGATTATGTAATAGGAGACGTCAGAAAATTACCATTTAAATCAGATTCATTTGATTGCGCGGTATCCATTGATGTTTTAGAGCATTTGAATAAAGAAGATGGGTTAGAGATGATTAAGGAAATGAAAAGAGTTGCTAAAAGAAAAATTATATTAACCACTCCGAATGGGTTCTTGCCTACTTATGCGGGGCCGAAAGATAATCCCGAAGAGAGACATTTAAGCGGATGGACATATGATGAACTAAAAAAATTAGGATTTAAAGTTTGCGGTTTAAATGGTTTAAAAATGTTTTGGATCGTCAGGCATGGACGGGCAATAGTCAGGGGTGGATTGCCAGTATTTTCTTCCTTGACAGTTGATATATCAGAATTTTTTGCGTATTATTATCCTTCACTAGCTTTCCAATTTTTTTTTGTTAAAAATTTAAATAATAAAAATAAACTATCAAATGGAAAAAATAATTAAAAAAGTCAGCCGAAATTTTGGGAATTTAATATCAGCGCCAAGAAATTTAATTTTCCGGGCCTTGAATATTCCTTTAAAGCCCGAATTAGTCGTATTTATGACTACTGACAGATGTAATTCAAGATGTATTCATTGCAATATTTGGCGACAAAAAAAAGTTGAAGACCCCTTGACGCCCAAAGAGATAGAGAAAATTTTTAGCGATAAACTCTTTAAAAATGTTAAATATGTTTTATGTACAGGTGGCGAATCTACAGTAAGGGATGATTTAGAAGAAATATTTTTAAGTTTGCACAAAGCCTTGCCAAAAGCTACTCTTCAATTAAGCACCAATGCCATATTGCCCGAAAGAACAATCAAATTAGTTGATACGGCAATGAAAAATAATATTAAATTAGATGTTGGTGTTTCTCTTGATGGTATAGGAGAAATCCATGACAAGATACGAGGGGTTCCGGGGAATTTTAAAAAGGCAGATGAACTAATTCGTAAATTAGTTGAATTAAGAGATAATAAATATCCCGGCAAACTGAATGTTGCTGCCGGAATAGTAGTTTCCGACCTTACTATGCCTTCATTTTATAAAGTCAGGAAGTATACCCAAAAATTAAACATAGAACTTGTAGAGGCTTGGTATAATACATCTTCGTTCTATGGCAATTACAGCGAGGGAGATAAAAGTAAAGTGATGGAAAAAATCACTGAGATTGTAAAATCCCAACCACCTTCTCTTTTGCAAGAAAAATGGCTCGGATATTTAAAGGGAAAGCCCATAAAATTTCCTTGTTTTGCTATGCATGCTTTTTGCATTGTAAAATGCAATGGAGACCTTGTTCCTTGTTTGAATCTTTGGGATTTGAAAGCTGGTAATTTGAGAGATTTTTCTCCGACTGAAGTTTGGCATAGTCTTCAATCCAAAAAAGTCAGACAGAGCATTAAAAATTGCAAGGGATGTCTAAATACATGGGGAGCTGGTTATAGTTTTCGAAGCAGTTATTATCAAATATTGTTTTATCATTTAAGGCATCCGAAGCTTCTGATTAAAAAATTTAAAAAATGAGAATAACATTTGTATTGCCGTTCGTAGGAGGCATATGCGGGGGAATAAAAGCAGTATTTGAATTTGCAAATCATTTAAAAAAAAGAGGACACGATGTGTCCGTAATTTATCCTTTAATTCCATATTTAGAATTGAAAGGCAGCATTTTGGGTATTTGCAAGGGAACTATTATGAATTTTATGCGAGGAGTCAAGGTGAACTGGTTTGATCTCAATGCCAATTTAATAAGAGTACCAATACTTACTGAGAAATATATACCTGATGCCGATATAATTGTAGCTACTTGGTGGGAAACAGCTTATAATGTAAGCCGGCTTAGTGAAAAAAAAGGAAGAAAATTTTATTTGGTTCAGCATTACGAAATTTGGGGAGGGCCGGAAGATAAAGTCAACGCCAGTTACCAGCTTGGTTTAAAAATTATTGTGAATTCAACCTGGCTAAAGAGTTTACTTTGGGATAAACTTGGGGTAAAGACCGACGCTTTGATACTCCATGCTCCAGACCGTGAACAATTTTATCCAGAGAAAATAGTTAAGAGCAATGACAGCGCAATAAGGATTTTAATGCCTTATCGGCAGGAAAAATGGAAGGGCGTTGAAGACGGAATTAAGGCATTTAAAATTGTTAAATCAAAAAATTATAATGTCCAATTGATTATGTATGGTCCGGTGAGAGGAAAAAGTGTACCAAAATATGCGGAGTTTTATGAAAGACCGGATAATGACAAGTTACGAAAAATTTACAATTCTTGCGATATTTTTGTTTATCCAAGCATTTCCGAGGGTTTTGGAATGCCGCCAATGGAAGCTATGGCTTGTAAAATTCCCGTAGTTGTCACCCGCGTAGGCGCAGTGCCAGATTATACTATTCCCGGTAAAACTGCCTTAGTTCCCGAGCCGGGAAATATCAAGGAATTGGCGCAGAATATTATTAGATTAATAGAAAACGAAGGTGAACGAAAAAAGATTGCAGAAAATGGATATAACTACATTAAGCAATTTACTTGGGAAAAAGCTGCGGAACAGGCGGAAAAATTATTTTTAGAAAAGCTAAAAAAATGAACAACCCTAAAGTATCAATTATAATTTTGAATTGGAACGGATTAAAAGACACTATAGGATGCCTGGATTCGTTAAAAAAAATCACTTATCCAAATTACGACGTGATTGTAGTTAATAATGGTTCAAAAGGAAATGACGCTGATGTTTTGGAAGAAAAATATAAAGATTATATAAAATTGATTAGGAATAAAGAAAATTTGGGCTTTACTGGCGGCAACAATGTTGGAATTGACTTCGTACTTAAAGAAAAGATTGCTCCTGATTATATTTTTTTGTTGAATAACGATGTAAAGATACAAAAAAATTGTTTAACCAACTTGGTTAACGCGTTTCTCCAAACGGATGCTGGAATTATTGGCGCGGGCACAAAAGACGAAAATAGAACCGACAATAAAATATATTTTGGTGGGCATCCTATGACAAAATTTTCATTGATTCGCGAATTTTTTCCTCGTGCCCCGTTGATGTTGCCAGAAACAGATGCTATTTTAGAATGCAATTGTGTAAGCGGAGCGGCAATGTTGATTAAAAAAGAAGTGCTTTTGGATATTTATAACTCAATTGGCCGTTATCTTAACGATAAAATATTTATGTATTACGACGAACTTGATTTTTGTGTTGCAGCCAGAAAATTGGGGCACAAAAGCATTATTGCCCAGAATGCTATTATTTATCACAAAGGATCAAGTAGCACTGGCGGCATATATAATCCACTTGCCTATTATTATTCTGTGCGCAATTACATAATTTTAAGCAGAAATTTTTTCCCCTTTCCTATAAGGCACGTAATTTTTATTTATAATTTTATATTTAATTTTATTCGGGCAGTGAAAAATACAATGCACGGCAGATTTTATTCTTCTTGGGCAATTTTTTGCGGCTTGTATGATGGTTATACGGGTACCACTGGCAAGTGGAAATATCATGATGTAATCTCAGCAAAACGCCGTAAAGAGTATTTGTTGAATCAAAAAAATCTATGAAAAATGAAATAAAAGATATAAAAAAAACAGGTCGAGAATTGGCGCAAGATGATATCGTTAAGTTTTTGAAGAAAAAAAAGAGGGGAGTTATGATAAAAACTCTTAACTGGTCGGGACCATTACGGTCGCGCATATGGGCGTTCGCGGCTATGCTGAAAGGATATTTTTCATTCGGAGAGTTCTGCCGATTATTATTGCCCCTATCTTTCGGTGAAAAATTGGAACTTATGGACAGATATGATGCGTTTTTATGTGAGGAATTAAAAAAAGAGTGTCACGGTTCTTCCGATAACAGTGTAAACCTTTTTGGACACAAATTCGGAGGACAGAATTTTTATGAAGTCGTAAGAGTGATCAACGATGTTATTATTTCGGATCAGTATCATGCCAATAAATTTTTAAAAAAGGCCTCTGTCGTCATTGACGCTGGCGCTCACATCGGAGTATTTTCCATTTTCGCTGCCAACTTGGCACTGTGTAGCCGTATTTATTCGTTTGAACCTGTAGTAAAAACCTTCGAATTTTTAAAGGAGAATACGGGCTATTATCCTCAAATTACCTGTGTGAATTACGGACTGGGAAATGAGGTTTCTCAAAAAAATATTTTCGTGGGTTCGATATATCCTAGCGGAAGTGTTTTTGAAGATAGTCCTTTTTATAGCGGAAAATCTGACGGGAGAGAGTGCGAGTCGGTTAATGTTTCCACTATAGATGCCTTCGTCGCAGATAATGGCATTCCTCATGTTGATTTTATAAAGATGGACACCGAGGGCTATGAAGCTAAGATATTGAAGGGTGCGAGAGAAACAATCAAAAAATGGAAGCCAGTTATCTCGATGTCAGCATATCATAATTCCAACGACAAAGAAGAACTACCTAAGATTATAAAAGAAATTTGTTCAGATTATGTTTGCGAACTTCACCATGACCGCGAAGAAGATTTTATCTGTTACGTTAAAAAATAGCTTAAAAATAGAAAAAATAATTAAAATTCTGTGTTAAAAATTTTCAACGGAAAATTTTAGCCGAGATGTAAAAAATAGTTAGAGGGCTCATAGAGGTTAATTAAAAATATGGACATAGAAGAGTATTCAAAATATATACAATTTTATATCGAAGAAACCCCTAAATTATTATTGGAATATATTAACAAAGTTGATTGGAATAGTCTTCTGGACTTAGGGTGCGGAGACGGTTCTTTATTGTATGCGTTGAATAAAAAAGGATATTTTAACGGTAAAATTGTTTATGCAGTTGATTTGTCGCAAAATAGAATAAATTTGGTAAAAAAAATAAACAAAAATTTTATATGTTTTGTAGGTGATGCTTGTAATATTAAAAACATTAAAGATAATAGTATAGATTTTTTAGTGTCAACTCAGCTGATAGAACACGTACAGAATGACGAGATGATGATAAAAGAAATAAAAAGAGTTTTAACGAAAAACGGAGTTATTTATCTTTCAACTGTTTTCAAAAAATGGTATGGGTGGTATTTTTACAGATGCAACGGAAAATGGGTGTTAGATCCAACTCACCTAAGAGAATATACTAAAAATAATCAGTTGTTTGATATTTTTAGCAAATACGATTTTGAAATTATAGAAAACAAAAAAACAGTAACACAGCGTCCCGTAATTGATTTTATATCTAAAAGGTTTGGCGTCAGTAGAAACATGTTTGCCGATAATTATTTTCTAGGATTAATAAAAAAATTAAATATTCCTATTTTCGGTTATTATAATTGGGAAATAGTATGCAGAAAAATAATATAGATAAAAAATATGAAAATAGCGATTATTTTAGGGACAAGGCCGGAAATTATTAAGATGTCGCCGATAATAAGAGAGTGCCAAAAAAGAAAACTTGGTTTTTTTGTTTTGCATACCAACCAGCATTATTCGCATAATTTAGATAATATTTTTTTTGAAGAATTGCAGTTGCCTAAGCCAAAATATAATTTAAAAATTGGTTCTGGAACAAATACTAAACAAACGGGGAAAATGATGATTGGGATAGAAAGGGTTTTGATTAAAGAGAATCCAAGCATAGTTTTGATAGAGGGCGATACAAATACAGTTTTAGCTGGTGCATTAACTGCAACTAAGTTGCATATAAAAATAGCCCACATTGAAGCTGGCTTAAGGTCGTATTTTAGAGAAATGCCCGAAGAAATAAATAGAATTTTAACCGACCACTGTTCTGATCTCCTTTTTGCTCCCACAGAAAAATCAAAAGAAATTTTAATTAACGAGGGAATTTCTAAAAATAAAATCTTTGTCACCGGAAATACAATTGTTGATGCGGTTTATCAAAACTCAAAATTAGCAGAAAGAAAATCAAAAATTTTTAAAAAGTTTAATCTTAAGAAAAAAAAATATTTTCTTCTTACCTTGCATCGGCCGGAAAATGTTGACAAAAAGAAAAGATTGCAAAAAATTTTTCAAGGGTTGGATTTAATCTATAAAAAATATGGTTTGATTATAATTTTTCCAATTCATCCTCGAACAAAAAAAAGAATAAACGAATTTAAACTAAAAATTCCCAAAGGAATTAAATTAATTGAGCCAATAGGATATTTAGATTTTCTGCAATTAGAAAAAAATACTATATTGGCACTTACGGATTCGGGAGGGGTTCAGGAAGAAACGTGTATTTTAAGAGTTCCATGTGTTACGTTAAGAGATAATACAGAAAGGCCAGAAACCCTAAGGGTTGGGAGTAATATTTTAGCTGGAGCTGATCCTCAAATAATTTTAAAATCTTTTTTAAAAATGTTAGATAAAAAAAGAAATTGGGCAAATCCTTTTGGTGACGGTCAAAGTAGCAAAAAAATTATAGATATAATTTCATGATTAATCATAAAAAAAAGGTTATTTTTGTCAGAGCCAGCGAGATCCATCGCGAACCAAGAGCCGAAAAAGAGGTCAATATTTTGTTAGACGATTATGAGATAGAAATTTTATGTTGGGATAGGGAAAGAAAATCCGCAAAAATAGAAGAAAAAAATGGTTACTTAATACATCGCTGCCAGATTAAAGGGAAATATGGTGGTGGTGTAAGAAACATATTTTTAATGTTAGGGTGGTGGGTGTATGAATTTTTTTGGCTACTTAAAAATCCATTTGATATTTTGCATGTCTGCGATTTCGACGCCTACCTTCCAGCATTGCTTGCCGCTAAACTAAAACGGAAAAAAGTGGTTTATGACCTTTTTGATTTTTATGGAGATATGATAGGAGCTCCCAAATTTTTGAAAAATATTATTAAAAAGGCGGATATTTTTTTAATCCAGTTTGCAGACGGGGTCATTGTCACAGATGATAATAGGATAAACCAGATTAAAGGTTCTAAACCGAAAAGATTAATAGTAATATATAATACTCCGCCGGATTTTTATAATAAATTTTATAAAAACATTGAAGACCGGAAAAAAAATGACATTTTTACATTAGGATACATTGGTTTGATTGGAAAGGGAAGGGGCTGTGATATTCTGTTTGAGATGCTTGCTGAAATACCAAACACCAATTTTATTTTCGGGGGAATCAGCATCTCTAAATCAGAGGAAGATCTTAGAAAAAAAATGGAAGGTATCCCTAATGTAAATTTTTTAGGAAAAGTTTTTCCTTATGAGAAAACATTAGAAGCATTGTCAAAATGTGACGCGATATTTGCTTTGTACGACCCGACAAATCCGACCCATAAATATTCGAGCGCAAATAAAATTTTTGAATCAATGATGCTGGCAAAACCCATAGTTGTGTCAAAAAATACAGGAATGGACAAAATAGTTGAAAAATATGAAACCGGTTTGATCGTTGAATATGATGATAAAGAACAAATAAAACAGGCAATCTTAAAATTAATTGACCTCAAAAAAAGAAAAAATAATTTTTACGGAGAGAACGGCAGAAAAGCGTATTTAAATGTTTTTCATAATGATATTATGAAAAAACGATTAATAAGTTTATATAAAGATGTTTTAGGCGATAAAATATAACTATTATGTTTTTTAAAAAAATTGACATAGAAGATTATGCAAAAACAGGCACGCAATATTATAATAAAGTGATTTCTTTTATTCTTAAAAAATACCTTAAATCTAAAAAATATAATTCTTTGCTTGATTGCGGGTGTGGAGATGGAGGAACACTTTATACCCTTAAAAAACAAGGATTTTTAGAAAATAAAGAGGTGTATGCGTTTGATTTATCTAAAAATAGAATTGAACTTATTAAAAAAATAGATGGAAATATAAAGACATTTGTTGATAATGCCGAAACAATGTCCAACATTAGAGATAATAGTATAGATTTTTTAATTTGTGAGCAGGTTATAGAACATGTTGACCAGGTTAAGTTATTAAACAGCATCAATAGGGTCGTCAAGAGCGGCGGCATTATTTATCTCTCAACCGTATTTAAAAAATGGTATGGTTGGTATTTCTACCGCAATAATGGCAAATGGGTGCTCGACCCAACACATTTGAGAGAATATAAAAAAGAATCAGAATTATTTGATTTTATTGATAAAGATAAATTTGAGATATTGGAAAAAGGAAAAAAATTAATATTTTTCCCCTTGCTAGATTTTTTTATGAAAAGATTGAATATAAAAAATAGAGAGATTTATAATAATAAATTTTTAAGGTTGCTTAGAAAAATTAAGAGACCGGTACCCGGATATTATATTTGGGAAATTATTCTGCATAAAAAATAAAATGAGTTTCATAAAAAAAATCAGTTATAATCCCACAATTAGCAAAATTGTCTGGAAACTGCACATAGCTGGCATTTTAAGGTATATTTATTTTATATTAAATAAGCCGTCAAACGGTAAAATCGAAATAAATATCAGTGGCGTTAATGCTATTTTTAAAGTTTTTACGCCATGGGAATTGAGAGCATTAGAACCGTCTGGTGATTTTGGCCGCGAAAAAAATATTTTGGAATTATTAATATCTCGCGTCCGGCCAGGAGAGGTAGTTTTAGATGTTGGAAGTAATTTGGGAATTTTTACGATTCTTTTAGCAAAAAAAGTCGGGCAATCGGGCAGAGTCATAGCGGTTGAGCCGGGCAAAAAAATCTTTTTGCATTTTCAAGAAAATGTGAAACTGAATAATTTAAAAAATATTACTTCTTTTAATTTGGCTTTGGGAAATAAAGAAGAAGAGACGAAACTTTTTCTTGGACAGGTTGCCGGCGCCTCGAGTATGGCATATAAGCCTGATGGGAGCGAAGGTTTTGAGATAATAAAAGTAAAAACTGCGGACCAGCTGATAAAAGAAAATAATTTACCTATTCCTAATGTGGTTAAAATTGACGTGGAGGGGTTTGAATATAACGTTATAAAAGGCATGAGCAGTACGCTTAACAATCCCGAATGCAGGATGATTTGCTGTGAAATTCATACGCAGATGCTGCCCGATGGAGTTAGTGCCGAAAAAATAATTGATTTATTAAAATCTTTAGGTTTTAATAAAATCGAAAATTATAAACGCGGTACTGCCGAATTCCATATTTTTGCGCAAAAATTATTAAAAGAAATTTAAACAGTAATAGCCATATTTTAGTTGGAAAAAATAAGCAGGGAGAAGTTGTTAAATATGTTGCCGATATTTCCAAAGCAAAAAAATGTTGGGCTATAACCCCAGTATTTGCATAGAGAAAGGAATACAATTATCGATTAATTGGTATTCAAAATATTTATGAAGCAGCTGCGGATATTGAAGAGAATAGATGCAGCTTAATAAAAAGACATCTCGGCTATTGTTATTGAATTATTATTAAAAATAGATAAAAAACAGGGACTATGGGAGACGAAAATAAAATAATAGATATTATTAAAAAAGGCAACATTATTCTTTGTGATTATAGAGATAGTAACATTCCAGAAGTTTTGGCAAATAAAAAAATCGGCAAAGTAGATAAGTTTTCTGCATGGGATAGGGGACAGGATAAATCTGTTTCACTCTTTTTTAAGACAAGAGACCTATATTTTCATAATATAGATGTTTGTTTTCTTGATAACAAAGGATTGAAAATTATGCTTACTTGTTTTCCATACCAGTGCCAATATTTTTTAATGAGAGTAGCATTTAGAAAATCTTGGTTGTTAGCTTTACCTGGTCTTTTACGTAGGGTTTCAAAAAAACAAATTAAAATAAAAAATATAATTACATTAAAGGCGAGTAATAAAAAACAGAGATGGCTTTTTGTGGAAAATATAGAATTACACTCTATTGGGGGACGAAGAGGATATCTTTCTGAAAAAGTTGGGGTTCAAAGATTTCTTGATTTTCTGCGTAAAGAAAAAATAAGATATGTTGTTTTGCGTTTTTATGAAAAGCTCCCGAATTTATATAGAGAGGGAGGAGATCTGGATTTATTGGTTGAAGACGAAGATGAAATTAAAATAAATAGTTTTCTTGATAACAATCCTGGCAGAATTAGAATTGGTATACACTCTGTATCTTGGCCAAATTATAGGCAAATGACATGTTATCCTCCGCATCTTGCTAGAAGCATTATTAACAATGCTATAAATGGACCGGCCGGATCTAGAATACCAAATCCAAGAGAAGCATTTCTTAGTTTTGCATATCATGCCTTATATCATAAAGGGTTTTATTCTGGCGTTCCCACAACCCTTAAGGGCGTTAAAACTAACCCATTTCCTGAAAATAATTATACTGGAATTCTTGAATCTATGGCAAAAAATTTAGGGATTAATATTCCTATTAATATGGAAAGTTTGGACGAATATTTACACCAAGAAGGATGGAGACCTAAGTTGGATACCCTTAGTCGTTTTGGTCCAGAAAATGAATGGATACTCCAAAAATTTTTTACTGATAAAAATCGGAAGGAAATCGGACTTGGTTGTTTTGTGCTAAAAGAAGGAGCGGTTAAGCTTAATTTGGTTGAGGAGATGATTAGTGCGATTGAAAGAGAACATTTTTCAATTATTGCTATAAAATTCTTTAATTCCATAGAAAAAGAATATGTTTCAGAACAGCTTCGTGGCGGATATTGGTCACGAGGAAAACATTTAGATGAAAATTTTCTTCCAGCTGTAATAGTTGTCGTAATAGATACCTTATTTAAGGAGAGTAATAATTATAAGATAATAAGATCAAGAATTAGAAACATTAAAGAGAAATTAAGAGCCCGTTTTGATACGGAAAGAGAAAGTCTTATTCACGGCACAGACGGTGCGCATGAATCATGGGAGTATATTAAGGTCTGTTTTCCAGATCAAATCGAAGAAATAAGAGAAAGAATTAATCAAGTAAAACCTTTCTGCGGATTTTTTTATCCTTTTAAGAAAATAATAATTATTTTTAAAACAAAAATCTATTATTACAAAAGCATGATAAAAATAAAAATCTTCAATTTTTTAAAAAAATTAGTGATTAGTTAAGATACTTCTCTTTTGATTATCAGATTTTTATCTTTACGAAATAATAAAAAATTAATAACCCCTTTATGACCTCAGTTATTAAAATAGAAATTATTATTCCCCAAGTTCCAAAATAAAATAAAAAAATAAAAAACAAAATTATTTTTAATACAGAGGGGATTATTTGAGTAATATATATAGCCTTTTGTTCAGCATTAGATATTAAAATAGCGTTTAGAAGAATAATAGGAGATAAGGCTATTAATAAAGATAAAGCTTGAAAATAAATCACTGAATCTATGTATTGAGGGAATACTAATTTATATATAAATGGAGAAATAAAAATTAAAATAATGGTGGTTGGTATAGAAATTATAAATAGGTACAAAAATTTTGAGATTACACTTTTTTTTCTTTCCTTATTTAATCTCTTTTCCCCCAGTTTTGGAAGGGATAACGGCATGATTGGTAATGACAATAATATTTTTTGAACAGGAAGGTATGCAACCGAATAAACAGCTAACGGAGCCGCTCCTAAAAAATTCCAAATAATTATTTTATCAATATGGTTGGCTATTTTTTCTATAGCACTCATCAATGTTAAACTTTTACCGAAAGATATTGCTTTATAATCTTTATCTTGATTGATTACTTGTTTTTTTGTTTTAGAGTAAAAAAACCAGTTTGAAATAGTTTGGCTTCCTAAAAAAACGAATAATATTGTAATTACGTTATTTGTAAGATAAATAGCCAAAATTAACATTATAGCCGATAATACGCCGGAGATAATATTATATTTTGCTTGTATGTCAAATCTTTTTCTCCCATTCCAAAAAAAATTGAAAATTCCAAAAGTTGGCCAGAAAGGAATAAAAAACGATCCTAAAAAGAAGGCTATTGCTAATAAATTATTTCCTGTTAAAAAGTACCAAATAGCCAACCCTATAGAAAAAAGAGATCCAATCCCTCCCCATTTTATTTTTTCTTTTAATGCTAAATCAAGAGTACCCTCCTTTTTTTGGGCTATACTTTTAATCGTTGTAGTATTAATGCCTGGTAGGCAGAAGATAACAAAAAGAGACAATGTAGCGGTTATAAATTGATAAGTACCATAACTTTCTTTTGGGAGCCAATTTGCAAAAGCAATAATTGTAATAAAAGAAATAAAAAAAGCGCCTGTTTTCCCAAAACCCCACCAAAAAATTCCATTGGCTATATATAGCATATCTGTTTTGGTATATTTTTCAGACCATTTAAGAGCTTTATAGATTGTATGTTTCATTGTTTGAATTATATTACAAATTTTCCTTTTTTACCATTTTTATGATAAAATTATTTATTAATTCAAATTTTTTGATGCAAGATAAAAATATAAAAACACCCCTATATATAGAGTTTATTGGTCCTCCAGGCGCCGGCAAAACACACTATTTAAAAGAATTAACGAATCTATTAAAAGCAGAGGGATTTACAGTTAAAAGTAATATAATAGATTTTTTTATAAAATTTGATAGATATAACAGGCCGAAAAGATATATTTATTCGCTACTTCATTTATTTACCAGTTTTAAGACAATAAAAAGATTAATTATCCTTATTTTTAAATTAGACATTTTTAATGCCATCACAAAAACAAGACATTATGTTTTTTTGATAAAATATTTTTTAGGCAGGAGTTTTTATCTTAGAAAATTAGATTTTGATATTTTTATAGAAGAAATCGTTGGGGAGACTAGTGCATTGGTAGAAATTAGCAAAAATAAAGAAGATTTAAAATTTCTTTTAAATTTTTTTTGGTCTGATAATATTATTGTTATTGATTTTTGTATTTCTCCTAAAATAGCGATTAAAAGGATATCAAAAGACCCTAATCGGGATAGAAAGACCATTGATAAATTTATAGAGGGAGAAGTTTATGAATTTTATAAAAATATGGAAAAAAATAAAAACCAAGTTATGCATATATTAAAAAATTTTAATAATGTTTCTATTTTAAAAATTGATAGTGCAAAATCCATAAAATATAACATTAGCCATATTTTAGAGGTTATTAAAAATACAAGTATTATTACTCCAGAATAAAAGTATGAATAAAAAAAGCATAGCTATATTCTATCCTTACTTTGATAAAAAAGGAGGTATAGGGGGTGAAGCAATAACAGTATGGGTTATAGACGCGCTAAAAAAAGAATATAACATCAACCTCTTTACCTGCCGAAAAGTAAGGGCCGTTAATTTTAACAATGCCTATGGAACAACAATCTCGGATGGTGATTTTAAAATTGTTAATCCTTTGCCGGTTTTTTTATTAAACGCGATCATCCCTAAGTTAGGAATGTTGAAATATCATTGTATAATTCGTTATTTCAAAATGTCTTACAAAAAATTTGATATATTAATGGGGCTTTATAAAGAAATCGATTTTGGAGAGCGCGGTATTCAATATATTCATTTTCCGGAATTGAAATATAAAAAAAACGAATTAAATTTTTTTTCAAGACTATACCATAAAAATTATTTTATTAATAGAATATATAAAAGTTTATGTTATTTTATATCTGGATTTAACGAAGAGAGGGCAAAAAAAAATATCACAATGACCAATTCATATTGGACAAAAAATATGGTTAAAAAGATCATGGGATTAGATAGTATTGTTGTTTATCCGCCGGTTTTGGATGACTTTAAAAGTATTCCTTGGAGAAAAAAAGACAATGACTTTATTTGCATCGGAAGAATATCTCCTGAAAAAAGAATAAAGATAGTTATTGAAATTTTAAAGTTAGTAAGAGATAATGGTTTTGATATTAGTTTGCATATTATTGGTCCGGTATATAGTTATTTTTATTATCGTAAAATTAAGGCATTACAAGCCCGTAATCAATGGATAATTTTTGAGGGAATAGTAAGTCGGAAAAAATTCACGGATATAATATCACAGCATCGTTATGGTATTCACGGGAAAAAAGACGAACATTTTGGAATAGTGATAGCGGAAATGATAAAAGCAGGTTGTATTGTCTTTGTACCCAACGATGGAGGTCAGATAGAGATTGTTAATAACGAAGAATTAATATATTCTAATGTCACAGAAGCAGCACAGAAAATAATAAAAATATTAAAGGATAAAGAGAAACAAGAAGAAGTTTTACAAAATTTAAAGATTTCTGCTAAACGATTTTCAACAGCAATTTTTAAAAAATCTATTCAAGAAGTAATCCGTAATTTTTCTTAAAAAACAGTCGTATAAAACAGAATATAATATAATTTAAGAAGTTTATATATCTATTTTAAAAATTATGAAAGTTTTAGTTTGCGCTTTTTCTTGTTTAAGGGATCCCGACAGACGTTTTGGGTTCGGTGAAGGAGGTGAGGGTGTTTTGGGTTGGAATATTGTTTTACAACTAAGCAGATTACATGAGGTTTATGTTTTGACTCATTCTGGAAATAGAGAAGCAATAGAAAATATCATAAATAAAAAGAATAACCTTAAGATAAAATTTTATTATATTGATTTATCGGGGTTTTTAAGTTTTACAAAAAAAAGTATTCAGATTTATGCTTATTTATGGCAGATAAAAGCTTATTTTACCGCTAAAAAATTAAATAAAAAAATAAATTTTGACCTTTTCCATCATGTTACTTATGCTAACGACTGGATGGCTAGTTATATCGGTGCTCTTTTGCCGACACCGTATATTCGCGGTCCGGGCGGGGGAGCGCATAGAGTTCCTAAAAAATTTGTTAAAGAATATCCAATTAAAGGGCGTCTTGCGCAGAAAATTAGAAGCATTGGGCAATGGATGTTTAGACACGACCCTTTTTTCGTTATTGGGCAAAATCGCGCCAAAGCTATCTTAGTTTGTAACCAAGAAGCTTTTGATGCCTTGCTTGAAAAGTGGCAAAAAAAAGCTTATTTTTTTCCGGTAAATGGGATTTCATCAGAAGATTTGTCTTTACTCAAAAATAAATCAGAAAACCAAAATAGTGAATTCTCAATTTTATCCGCCGGCAAACTGATAAAAATAAAGGGATTTGATTTAGCAGTAAAATCATTTAAAATTTTTAGCGAAAAAGTGCCCGATGTAAAACTTATTATTGCGGGAGAGGGGCCAGAATTAGAGGATCTTAAAAAACTGGTTGCTGAATTGAGGTTAGAAAGTAGAGTTGTTTTTGAAGGTTGGATACCAAGAAAAAAATTATTGCAAAAAATGTTGGATTGCGATGTTTTCTTATTTTCAAGCCTAAGAGATGGCGGTGGAAATGTTGTCATTGAGGCAATGGCTGTAGGGAAACCAGTGGTTTGTTTTGATTTGGCGGGACCAGGTTTTCATATAGATGAAAAATGCGGAATAAAAATAAAACCCGAATTACCAGAACAAGCGGTTAAGGAAATGGCAAAAGCGTTAGAAAAATTGTATTTTGACAAAGAGTTGAGAATCAATTTAGGAGAAGAAGCGAGAGAGAAAGCAAAAAAAGAATATAGTTGGGATAAATTGGGCGACAAACTATTTGAAATATATAAAAACGTTATAAAATTTTAAAGGCATGAGCTACACCACCATTAAAGATTTTATAAAAAACAAAAAAATATGTGCGGTTTTTTATTGACCGCTTTTTTGTGGTTTTGTATTTGGGGCACTTATAACACAGACATGTTTAGAATATTTAATCCTGATTTTCCGCACAATACCGTTGATTTAATCCATGGTTTGCGTAGTTTTCTGCCGTTTGTAGCCGTAATTCTTGCAATTGCTTTTTTGCTGAAAAAACGACGCTTGCCTAAAAACTTTTTTTTGACTCCCTTGGGTTTATTATCACTTTACGCTATTTTGGGTGTTATCTCTTCGGTGCTATCTAAAAATTCATTTATGGCTTTATACTGGGCTGTTTTGTACGGCTTTGTCATAATAGTGCTTTTAGCTATTTCGGCTGGTTCAAATCCGCTAAAAAAACTCTCTTTCATAATTAATGTTAACTGGGTAATTGCTGGCATAATAGCGCTTGGTTTGCTCGTATTTTTTCTGATTCAGCCGGGCGCGCTTTCGTCGCTAACTGTTAATTTTTTAATTTGCAGTCAAAGACCCTATGAAGGTTTGGGAGGTGTTCCAGCTGAAATGCAAACATTGGGTATGGCTGGAACTCGTCCCACAGGATTAGGCAGATATGCAGGAGTGATAGCGATTATCACTTTTGTTAATCTTTTATATATTAAAAAAGGCAAGAAACTTTTAAAATTTGTCTGGTTTTTTTTATTTATTCTTTTTTTATGCATTCTCCTTTTTTCAAAGGGAAAAACGGAAATTGTAGGATTTATAATTGCAATCATCTCCATTCTCTGGCTGAGAAATAAATTTAAAACGCCTTTAATTTTTGGGGTAGGGTTTATTATTTTATTGAGCGGATTTATTATTTTTTACAATGTTCCCTGCACTAATTCTATAAGTCTTATGAATCCTTTTGTATCAAAAAGGATTGCAACTCCCACTCCCACTCCCACTCCCACTCCCACTCCTTATGCAACTCCCCTCACACTCAAAAGTATTAAAAGTATTTCTACATTAAGCGGTAGAACTATTGGTGCTTGGTCTGATTCTTGGCATCTTTTTTTAAGTTCTCCGCTGTTAGGTTATGGGTTTCATGCTGATAGAATTTTTCTGGAAGGACAGCATGCGCACAATGCTTTGCTTCACGCATTAATTCAAACAGGGTTATTCGGCACCATCCCATTTGTGCTCGCTTTTATTTTGACTTTAATAATTTTGCGGAGACTTTTTAAGAGACCAGATATAACGGGTAAAGATAGGTCATTTTTAATTGGGGTATCTGCGGTTTTGGTGTTTTTTGCTGTAAGGAGCATTACTGAATCAGTAGCTTTTTTCAGCGCTGACTGGCTTTTTGTAGTTCCTATTATTGCTTATATACAATATCTAGACAACCAAATAAAAATAAGACAAAAAATCAAAAGGCAAACCAATAAGAAAGAGACGAGAATGGATTTTTTGGGAATTAAAATTAATACGATAAAAATGTCAGAGGTTTTAGAAAAAATGTCTTTTTGGATTAAAAATGAACCGCACAAATTACATTGGATTGTTGTTACTGGAATGCATGGAATAGTTGAAGCGGAAAAACATGCGGATTTTAAATATATTATCAGCAACGCTGATTTATTCGTTCCAGACGGCATTTCTTTAATTTGGTTTGCTCGTTGCAAAGGAATTATCATAAAAAAAAGAATCGGCGGAGCAGATTTGATGTTAGAGTTTTTTAAAACTGCCAATAAACAAGGTTTTACCAATTATTTTTATGGCGACACTGAAGATACTTTACAGAAGTTGAATAAAAAATTATTAGAAAAATTTCCGAATTTGAAAATCGCGGGAAGTTATTCTCCGCCATTTAGGGAATTGACCAAAGAGGAGAATAAGATAGCGATTGAAAATATAAATAAAACAAATCCTAATGTCTTATGGGTAGGACTTGGTTTGCCGAAGCAGGAAAAATGGATATTTGCGCACAGAGAAAAATTAAATGTGCCAGTAGTTATTGGCGTTGGGGCGAGTTTTAAATTTTTAAGCGGAAAAATAAAAAGGGTCCCGAAATGGATTGGAGATGCGGGTTTTGAATGGTTATGGCGCCTTTTTCATGAGCCAAGAATAATTTGGCGCAGAGTTTTTTTATGCGGGCCGTCTTTTATTTGGCTGGTTATTCTTGAATTAATCAGATTTAAGAGTTATAAAGAATAAAATATTATTATTTTTTAAAATAGAAACGGTTTCGTCATTTATAATTGGTAAGGGATCGAAGAAAAGAATTTTTTTTATTTTCCGAGCGAGTAAACCAGTTATATAAAATATATAATTAATCGTTCGGAAGATATGATAAATTCCTCGCTTGGCAAATTAAAAATTATTTTTTAATTTATCTTGCTCGGTTTTCTCACATCTTCCTCGTTTATAATTATGGAAAATCAAAAAAAAGTTTTAGTTACAGGGGCGGGCGGATTTATCGGACACCACTTAGTTAGATTTTTAAAGAAAAAAGGATATTGGGTGAGGGGGGTTGATATTAAAGAGCCAGAATATTCGCCGAAAGACGAGGCAGATGAATTTTTGCTGCTTGATTTAAGATATTACGATAATTGTCTTAAGGCGACAGAAGGAATAGATGAGGTCTATGCTTTGGCTGCTAATATGGGCGGGATAGGATTTATTACTTTCCATAATTCAGATGTTCTTTACGACAATGTTTGTATTAATGCAAACACCGCAGAAGCAGCTAAGAAAAATAAGGTTAAAAGAGTATTTTATTCATCTTCTGCTTGTATTTATCCTACTTACAAACAGGAAAACCCCGATGTAGTGCCGTTAAAAGAGTCAGACGCCTATCCCGCTGATCCAGATAATGAATATGGTTGGGAAAAATTATTTTCAGAAAGATTATATAAAAGTTATGGAGATTTTTATGAAGTACGAATAACTAGGTTTCATAATATTTTTGGTCCAGAAGGAACCTATGATGGAGGCAGGGAAAAGGCCCCAGCCGCTATCTGCAGAAAAATTACTTTAATCAAGGACGATGATTATATTGAAATTTGGGGCGATGGGATGCAAACTCGTTCTTTTTGCTATATAGATGATTGCGTGGAAGGAGTTGAACGCCTTATGAGTTCAGATTTCAAAGAGCCACTAAACATTGGTTCAGATAGGTTAATAAGCATTAATGATATGGTGGATATTGTTGCAAAAATTGCTGGGAAAAAGATAAATAAAAAACATCTATTGGATAAACCTCAGGGGGTGAGGGGAAGAAATTCAGATAACACTTTATGTAAAAAAGTTTTGAATTGGGAACCTAAAATTTCTTTGGAAGAAGGATTAGAGAAAACTTATAAATGGATAAAAAAACAATATGAGGGAGCAAAATAAATTTTTTAAAATCATTCTTTTCTTAGGCGATATTTTTGTCATATATGTCGCTCTTTTTTTAGCCTTAGCTGTAAGAAATAAAAATCTTTCTCCGCGAATTAATGAGTTTTTTTATAGTTTCCTTGTTCTGTACTTTTTCTGGCTTATTGTAATTTTTATTTTAAATTTATACGATCTGCACTTTTTCAAAAAACCAATAGATTTTTCCTTTAACTTGATAATCTTTTCTGTTTTAGCTTTTTTGTCTGGCGTGGCATATTTTTATTTCCGACAGCAGCCAGACATAACGCCTAAAACCATCCTTATTTTAAATGTTCTGATTTTTGATATCTTATTTGTTTGCTGGAGATATATATTCAATTTATTTTTGGAGGCAGGGGGAATAAAAGATAAAATTGTCATAATTGGGAACAATCCAAAACTTAAAGAGATAATGCCTCAAATTAACAAAAGTTACGAAGTTTCGGCTTTTTTTTATCAAGACCTCTCTGAAATTGGAGGGTTTATCCCAAAAGAAATTTTTACTTCTGATATAGAGGAGTTAAAAAATATAGTTTTACAAAAAAAAGCCAATTCTGTTTTATTAGCTGCAAATCTTTATTCAGAAAAAGATTTAATTAAAACAATTTTTTCAAACCTACCCTTAACTTTAAATTATATTGATTTTAATAATTTGTATGAATTTATAACAAAAAAAGTTTCTTTAGAGCAATTAGATGAAACTTGGTTTTTGCAAAAAATTTCTAAGCCAGAAGATAAATTAGAGCAGCTCGTAAAAAGATTATTTGATATTATTTTATCTTTAGTGGGATTACTATTGTTTGCAGTTTTTTTCCCTTTTATAGCTATTGTGATCAAGGTTGATTCTGGGGGAAACATTTTTTATACCCAAAAAAGAGTTGGTAAAAATGGAAAATTATTTTTTATACACAAATTTAGGACGATGAAAAAGGATAAAAATCAGTATAAAGAAACTTGGCGGGAAATAAATAAAGACAATGTTACTAGGATGGGAAAAACTCTTCGTCGGCTTCATTTAGATGAACTGCCCCAAGCATGGAGTATCTTTAAGGGGGACATAAGTTTTGTCGGGCCAAGGCCAGAATGGATAGAGTTGGCAAAAGTTTTTGAAAAAGAAATTCCTTTTTACAAACAGAGATACTTAGTAAAACCAGGACTCTTCGGTTGGGCACAAATAAATTTTCCTGCATCTAAATCAGTAAATGAGGCAAAAGAAAAGTTTGAGTACGATTTGTATTACATTAAAAATCATTCTTTATTACTGGATACAGAAATTATTTTGAAAGCAGTAAAGCTTTTTCTTTGGTAATTTTTTGTCGATTTCTGTTTTTATGATAAAATAGAATAATATATTTATGAAGCTTTTTAGTCTTAAAAAATTAATTTTTGTTGCTGCCTTTTTCTTTTTAGCTGCAGCCGGATTTGCCAAAGCCGCTAATTATGGAGATATTGTAAGTTTTAACGTAGACAAAAATTTTGATGCATCAGATAGAACCCAAATAACAACTACCCTAATTAAAACCACAAACAATCTTTATTTTTATATTGAAAAGCCATGGTGGGATTTACAACCGCAAGCAAAACAAACAGAAATTTTGGCTGATTTAGATAGCCTATCGTCTGAATTTGATAACAAAATTTATCCTACCTTGACCTCTGTTTTTGGCTCAGAATGGAAACCAGGAGTAGATGGAGATAATAGAATTACAGTTTTATTGCATTTAATGAAGGATAGTTCCGGCGGATATTTTCGTTCAACAGACGAATATATTAAACTTCAAGTGCCGGATTCAAACAAGAGAGAAATGGTTTATCTTAACGCCGATTACATCACTAGCCCCTTGGCAAAAAGTTTGCTTGCCCATGAATTTGTCCATTTAATTACTTTTAACCAGAAAGAGAAAATTAGAGGGGTTTCAGAAGAAGTTTGGCTCAATGAAGCCAGAGCAGAATATGCTCCTACTTTGCTTGGTTATGATGCTAATTATGAAGGAAGTAATTTAGAAAAAAGAGTTAAAATTTTTTTAGAAAGTCCTTCCGATTCAATAAGTGAATGGCAGGGCAAGAAAGCAGATTATGGCGCCTTAAATCTTTTTATTCAGTATTTAGTTGACCATTATGGAATAGAAATTTTATCTGATTCGTTAAGGTCAAAAGAAATCGGTATTAAAAGTTTAAACGAATCCTTGGAAAAAAATGGATTTGAACAAGATTTTAGCCAGATTTTTACTGATTGGACAATTGCAGTTTTAGTTAATGATTGTTCTTTGGGAGATAAGTATTGCTATACAAACGAAAATTTAAAAAATCTACGAGTTATTCCATCGCTTAATTTCTTGCCAATAAAAGGTAAAAGCACTTTAGGGGTTTCTCAAACTACTAAAAATTGGACAGGTAACTGGTTTAAATTTATTGGGGGTAAAGGAATTTTAAAAATTGAATTCATTGGTAATCCGGAAAACTTGTTCAAGGTTCCTTGTCTTATTAAAGATTTTTCAGGTAATTATTTGCTTAATTTTATTCAACTTGACGAATATCAAAGGGGGGAAATTTTAATTTCTAAGTTTGACGCCGATGTTAGTTCGGTGATTATTATTCCAACAATTCAGAGTAAAATATCTGGTTTTTTGAATCCTGAACCAGCGTTTCCATTTTTCTGGTCAGCTTCAATCACCGATGAAAAGGAAGAAGAAAACTCATCAAAATATTTAGAAAAACCAATTCCTGAAATGTCTAAAAAAGAAATCCTAGCTAAAATTTCTGAAATAGAAACATTATTAAATCAACTTAGAACTCAACTTGATTGGTTAAATATTCCAGCAGAAACTTCTTGCCAAAAATTTGAGGAAAATCTTTCTTTCGGATTAAAAAGCGATAACAGGGTGAAATGCTTGCAAGAATTTTTAAGATCCCAAGGACCGGAAATTTATCCTGAAGGATTGGTTACCGGGAATTTTCTTTCTCTCACTAGAGCAGCGGTGGTTCGTTTTCAGGAGAAATACGCTTCAGAAATTTTGATTTCTTGGGAACTAACTAAAGGAACAGGTTTTGTGGGAAGCACAACTAGAGCTAAAATTAATGAAATTTTGAGCATTAGCTCTTGACAAATACTTTTTAATTTGCTAATATCAAAATTAGTGGGTGTTCTTCTTTTTAAGAACCTCATCTGAGTCGGCAAAAGCTCTCGCTTCGCGAGGGTTTTTGCTTTTTTTGTCCAAATTGGTATAATAAAATTGGGTCGGGAGGCAGACACCCACTAAAGACTTAGTCAGGGGTAAACACTCCCGGCCCTTTAAAAAATGAGATTTCAAGAAAACGTTCTACTATCTAAATACACTACTTTTAAAATCGGGGGACCTGCCAAGTATTTTTGTATTGCCAGAAATAAAGAGAATTTAATTAAAGCAGTCAAAAAAGCAAAAGAGCTTAAAATGCCCTTTTTTATTTTGGGCAAAGGAAGCAATGTTTTAGCTTTAGATAAAGGATTTAATGGGATAGTGATAAAAATTCATAATTCCAA
>Ga0265594_1000521_pt1 | contig 31683 bp, 37 predicted proteins | sample saktaG_11_FD_190147 | JGI IMG/M metagenome (GOLD analysis project Ga0265594, IMG submission 190147) | Saline water microbial communities from Sakinaw Lake, British Columbia, Canada - sak_2011_5_24_80m | ecosystem: Environmental > Aquatic > Non-marine Saline and Alkaline > Saline ... | reverse complement strand
GAGAAAAAGAAAGAATATTATTTGAAAAGATTAGGGAATACGATCATAGACACGGTTCGCGCCGGAAGTCTAAATCTTAAATTTCACTATCATTTTTCAATTAGGTAGGACTGAGGATTAGTCATGACAAGCCGTTCGTCATGACAAGTTGATGTCTAACACCTCTAAGGTGTAACGCTAGTTTCCTTCTGTGGCCTTAATCTTTTTAACGTCGTTTGAAGTTCTTCTTGTTCTAATAATAGAACAGGACCTTGGAATAATTCTTCTATCACGCCGGCTGCCTGAAGTCTGGTAAGAGCCCCTGTTGCCGCGGTATCATTACTGTTCATTGCTGTCCTCCTCAATGTTCTAACGCTTGCTCTTGCTCTAAATGAAACTTGATCTTCTTCAATCATTTGTTCTAATACAATTCTTGCAAGTCTATTTGCCGTGGCTTGAAAGAATTCTGCTTGGATTTCTGCCTTACATTCTGTGTTCACCATAGTGTATTTTATCAAATTTTCGGGAGAAAAATCAACCTTCTTTCAAAGATTATTTTTTGATAAAATTAAGGTAGAAATGACAAAAAATAAAGCTTTCCCAAAAGTTGAAAAACTCAAAGGGACGGGACATAGAAAGCGACTGAAAACTAGATTTTTGGAGGCAGGCCTTGATGGATTCCTTGATTATGAAGTAGTGGAGCTGCTTTTGACTTTGGGAACTCCCCGGGGAGATTGCAAGCAGATGGCAAAAGAGGCCATTAAAAAATTTAAAGGGCTGCGGGGGGTGCTTGATGCCTCACTTGAAGAATTACAGCAAGTTAAGGGAATTGGGCCGCGAAATTCTTTTGGCTTAAAACTTTTTCAAGCTGTTTCTGAGCGATATGTGAAAGGGAAGATTTTCAAAAAAAATCTTCTAACCTCGCCAAAAGCAGTGGCTAACTATCTTCGAGAGAAATTAGGAAGAAAAAAGAAAGAATATTTTGTGATTTTATCTTTAAATTCACGCAATAATTTAATTAAAATTAGTGATGTTTCTGTTGGAACTCTCAACGCCAATCTTGTTCACCCTCGAGAAGTATTCAAGGAAGCTATTTACGCCCACGCCGCTCAAGTTATCTTAGCCCACAATCACCCTTCAGGCGATTTTAAACCGTCAGAAGATGATTTAGTGATTACAAAAAGAATTGTAGAAGCAGGTAAAATATTAGGCATTAAAGTCGTTGATCACATCATTGTTGCTAAAAATGGTTTTTTTAGTTTTAGAAAAGAGGGGTTAATTTTGAAAGCATAAGTTAGTATGGAAAGATTTGACTTTTTATTTGCGTACATTATAATGAACATACGATGAGTAAAAAATTAGCAAAAACTTTGACTGCAACCGAGGCAAGAAAGCGAATTTTTGATTTGTTAGACAAGGTTTCTTCAGACCCGTCTTTTCAGATAGTTATTAGTCATCATGGAAAACCAGCCGCAGTTTTGGTAAACCTTAAAGAGTGGGAAAGTTTGCTGGAGACATTAAGCATCGCCTCAAATCCTCAATTGGTTAAGAATCTTGAGAAAACAAGGAGGGATATTAAAAGAGGAAATGTTTTAACCTATGACGAGGTTTTTGGCCAACCTCAACCGGGTTTTGTTATTGCTGATAAGGGAAAAGTTGTTTACAAGCTTACAAAGGCAGTAGAAAGAAAAGAAAAAACTAAAAGGTGAACAGGTATCAGTTAGCTTTTCACCCTCGGGTAAAGAAACATTTGGCAAGAATTCCTAGTAAATGGCAAGAAAAAATTCAAGCCGCTCTGGAAACCATTGCCGAGAATCCCTACTTGGGGAAAAAATTAAAGGGCAAGTATGCTGGTTTTTATACCTATCGTGTTTGGCCATACCGGATTATTTATGAAATTTTCAAAAATGAACTGATTGTCTATGTTATTGATGTAGATCACCGCAGCAGTATTTACTAATATGACCAAAACAAAATACAAGCCAGTAGAGGAAAAAATAACTGCCGAATCTAGAGATTTTCTACAATCAGGGGTAGATAAAAAATATATTTTTATTAGTAAAGATAGAAATAGGATAAATTATACTGCTGTAGACAAAAGCTATGCCTTTTCCGACCCAGAAGAAAAAATCAGAGCCTCTTTTTATATTGAGCTTATACAGAAATACAAATATCCAGAAAAACGATTAGACACTGAAGTTGTGGTTCCTCGTAGAACTCCGTCTGATTCAGCAGACATTGTCGTTTATGAAGATGACGAACAGAAAAAGCCTTATGTTGTGGTTGAGTGTAAGAAAGATGGTATTTCTCAATCAGAGATAAACCAAGCCGTTGAACAAGCTTTTGGCAATGCTAATTCTTTAAGGGCAAAATACGCGATTGTTATTGCTGGCAATGTTCGTATCGCTTTTGATGTTGCTGGTTTTAACCCGCGAGAACGGGATAAAAACATTATTTCTGATATCCCTATCCGCTACGGAAAGATTACAAAATATAAATACAAAAAAGGTGATGAGACATGGGATTTGCAACCCGCTGACTTAAAAGCGCTTCAAGACAAATTTCAACAATGCCACGATATTTTATGGGAAGGTGGAAAAAGAAATCCAGCGGAAGCATTTGATGAAATGAGCAAGTTAATGTTTTGTAAAATTCAAGATGAACGCTTTATAACTCCCGTCAATGAGTATTATCAATTTCAAATTGGAACCTACGAGATTGCTAAGGAAGTAGCAGGAAGAATTAAAAAAATTTATAAAAAAGCAAGAGAAAAAGAAGAAAATGTTTTTGAGTCGCCAATCAAGGCAAGCGATGAGATTATTTACAGCATTGTTGAAAAGCTACAAGGCGTTTCTCTTTCAGGAACAGATCTTGACGCAAAAGGAAAGGCATTTGAGAAATTTCTTGACAGAGTTTTCAAAGGCTCAATGGGACAGTATTTTACACCCCGCACTATTGTTGAGTTTATGGTGAAATTTCTTGAACCAAGCAGATATGATAAGGTAATTGATCCCGCCTGCGGTTCTGGCGGGTTTTTGCTCTATGTACTGGATCATGTTCGTAAAAGCGTAGAAAGCCAATATTCGGGGCAGGATGCAAGAGATATTTGGCGGGATTTCGCCCTCAAAAAGATTTTTGGGATTGAGATAAACAGTCAAATTTCTCGGGTGGCGATGATGAATATGATTATTCACGAAGACGGTCACACAAATATTGAGAACAACGACGCCTTAGAAGATTATGACAAGTTTGATAAAAGAAAAGCCATTGGGCCAAATAAATATAATTTGCTTCTTACCAACCCACCCTTTGGGGCAAATATCAAAGAACAAGAACATAAATATCTTAATAATTTTCTATTGGGTGGAAAAGAAAAAAGAAGAAAAAATCAAAAAACTGAAATTTTATTTATTGAGCGATGTTTAGATTTGCTTGTAGAAGGTGGGCGGATGGGAATTGTTTTACCCGATGGCGTGCTTAGTAATTCAACCCTTCAATATGTGCGCGATTACATTTTAGACAAAGCAAAAATATTCGCAATTATTTCATTGCCACAAAGTGCTTTCGTACCTAGCGGTGCGGGCGTAAAAGCTTCTCTTTTGTTTTTAGAAAAAGATGGAACAAAACAAAGGAAAACCTATCCCATTTTTATGTCCATAGCCGAGCATATTGGCTACGATGCGCTGGGGAGACCGGATAAAAACGAATTACCAGAAATATTAAAAGACTACAAAGCATCTTCCAAGGGCTCTAAAAAAATCCGTGCGAATTCTTTTGTAGTTATGGGTAATGAAATTAAAGGAAGATTGGATTGTTTCTATTACAAAAAAGAGTTCAAAGATTTAATCAAAAAAGTGGAAAAAAGCAAATACCTAATACATAAGCTCAGTGATTTTATAACGGATATTAGATACGGCGCTTCAATTAAAAATATTTATGTTGAAGAAGGCATCCCGCTTTTGAGAATTTTAAATTTAAAACCAAATAGATTAGATTTATCAAATGTAATTCAATTACCAGAAGAAAAAAGAAAAGAAATAGGAAAATGCTTTGTTAAAGAAAACGATTTACTTATTTCAAGAAGTGGAACAATCGGAGTCGTTGCGGTAGTGCCGAGAGAAGCTGAGGGATTTGCTTTTGGGTCATTTATGATTAAATTTCAGGTAGATCAAAAAAAAGTCGATCCCTATTTCATCTCGTTAGTAATGAACAGTAATTTAATTCAGGGGCAGATACAAAGAGAGCGGATTGGTGCACTACAAGGAAATATTACTATCCCATCAATAAAATCTATCAGAATTCCGATACCTCCTTTATCAACTCAAAAGAAAATTGTAAAAATTTTTTTTGATTCTCGAAAGAAAGCTGAAGAATTAAGAAAAAAAGCCCACAAAATGGAGGCTGAAGCTGAACAAAATCTTGAAAAGAAAATTATTTGAGGCTTTAATGTCTTTATATCCAATAAACTCTAAAAATCAAAAGGCCGTTTTGGAGGGAAAACACAATTGCCATACGCAAAGAGACAAAATAACTTTTAGATGGAATTATAAGCTGGTTGAAGAAAAACACTGTTTAATGTTATACTAAAACTAACAATGAAAAGACAAAAAAAGGCTCAAAAAATAGGTAGACAAATGAAAGGCTTCCTAAAAGAAAATCCGGCAATTAAAAAGGCGTTGCGGGTGTTTGAAATTTCCCACGACCAATATCAAAAGGCGCTTGAAAGTAGATATGGTTATTATACTGATACTTCTACTTCGCCTCGTAAGATCAGATTTTAAATAAAGTAAAGTTAGATGACTAGCTGGCAAGATATTCAAAAAGCAATAGAAAAAGGTAAAGCAGCGGATAAACCAAGCGGCGATTTTGACGGTGTGAGAAGGGAAAAATATAAACTTGTTAGCGAAGTTACCAATCGCCCTCTTTTGATTTACGCAACCGCCTTCCATAATTCCATAAAAGCTCAAGTTGCTGCACCATTTCTTGCAATTGATCTTTCAGATAAGGATGGCTTCTACGAAATAATCCGCAATATAAAATCTAAAGAAGTCGATGTTTTCTTGCATAGTCCTGGAGGTTCTGCGGAAGCGACAGAATCTATCGTTAAAATACTCCGCAACAAATTCAAAACAATTCGATTCATTGTTACGGGAGCAGCCAAAAGCGCTGCCACAATGCTAGCTTTATCAGGTAATAGTATTTTAATGGATAGTTCGGCCGAGTTGGGCCCGATTGATCCACAAGTTAGAGTTCGAGGACACTTTTCTCCCGCGGGTTCCATTATTGAACAATTTGACCGGGCGGCAAAAGAATTAAAAGAAGACCCTTCGCAACTACCTGTTTGGATACCCATATTACAGGAATTCGCCCCATCCCTCTTAGTGGAATGCGAAAATTTTATCAATCTTTCTCACAAGCTTGTTACTAACTGGCTTGTAGATTATATGTTTAAGGGCGAGAAAGGTGCAAAGAAGAAAGCGAAAGAAATCGCAGACTATCTAACCAATGAGAAAAAGACTCTTTCCCATGCAAGAAGGATAGACGCAGAACAACTACAAAAATTGGGGGCTAAAATTGAAATTCTAGAAGAACAAGATAGCAAACTTCAAGATGCTGTCCGCCAACTTCATTTATCTGTTATGATCACTTTGGACGGAACAGGCGCGGCAAAAATTTTTGAAAATTCAGAAGGAGCCGCCTTGATTAAAATGGTAAACATACAACCAATCCAAATTCAATCACTTCAAAGACAGCAACCGAAGTAATAAAAAAATCTCTAAATTAGTTCGGCGATCGTTTGAGCTTCGCAAAGAAAGCAAAGCCCTAATCGAAAAAGCAAAAAGAGAGATTGAAGAGATGATTGAAGGGGAAATTGTCTCGTAATAGCAACTTTTAAGGTCTTTAAATTTTTTGCGTTTTTCTTTTAGTTTTAATTACCGAAAATTAGTGAGAGCTAGGTATTTCTAAAGGCATATTTTAATTCTTCCAAAATATCTTTAAGCTGGATTTTAAAACTCAGTGATCGCGCTGAGCGCGATTTTGGTGATCGAGCTTAGCTCGATATTCACCAAGCTTAGCTTGGTGAGCGCGCAGGGACTCGAACCCTGAACCTAATGGTTAAGAGCCATTTGCTCTACCAGTTGAGCTACGCGCCCTCGGGTGCCTCCGACAGGATTTGAACCTGTAGCCTACTGTTCCGAAGACAGTCGCTCTATCCAGTTGAGCTACGGAGGCATAATTGGATACTATAATTATAGCAATGCCTGAATAGTTTATGCAAGTTTTTTCTATTTACACTCCCCTACCCGTGTATTTACTTTCCCTCTAATTATTTCACCTCCGAGGAGTCCTTCACTTGTCGTCCCACCTCCGAGGAGCCCGAGCTGAGCTCGGTCACCTCGCAGGAGTGACTTACTCTGACGCTTCGCAGGAGTGACACAGCATATCTTGCGTTTTCTCAGCTTTTTCTCAGAAAAGGTATATAATATGGCTGTATGAGAATTCTAGTTGTTGAGGATGAGCATAAAATTGCTAACTCCATTAAAAAAGGATTGGAACAAGAATCCTATGCAGTTGACGCTGTCTATGATGGCGGGCAAGGTTTTGATTTGGCGGCGACGGAAGATTATGACGTAATTATCCTGGATTTGCTTTTACCTAAGATGGATGGTATGGAAATTTGCAAAAAACTTAGAAAAGAGGAAAATATTCATACCCCTATTTTGATGTTGACGGCAAAAGGGCAACTTAATGATAAAGTTAAAGGATTAAATGCGGGCGCTGATGATTATTTAGTCAAACCATTTGCATTTGCAGAGCTTTTAGCTCGGATTAAAGCCTTAGTCAGAAGACCAAAAAGCAGCCTAAGTTCGGTTTTAACGACTGAAGATTTAAGTCTTAGCACCTTGACTTTTGAAGTAAAAAGGGCTGGGAAAAAGATAAAGCTGTCAAAAAAAGAATATGCCCTTCTTGAATACATCTTAAGACATAAAGACAAAATTCTCACTAAAGAGCAAATCATCAACAATGTTTGGAATTATGATGCCGATGTTTTACCTAACACAGTTGAAGTTTATATTGGTTATCTAAGAAATAAAATTGACAAGCCATTTAAGAACAAAAAACCTCTTATTCAGACAGTTAGGGGTTTTGGTTACAAGATTGGAGGTAAAGAATAATGTTTCGTTCAGCAAGAATAAGACTTACTGGCTGGTATCTCCTTATTATTATGCTAATTAGCCTTGCCTTTAGTGCGGTTATTTATAAAAGTGTTGCTTTTGAGTTCGGAAGAAGACTGAATGTTATTGAACGAAGATTGAAACTTGAAGAAAGAGAAATTAGGCCTCCAGCTAGACCACGTCCTTTCTTTACAGAAGACCTTGAGGCAGCAAAAAAAAGAGTCCTGTTTATTTTATTTTACGCTAATGGAGTAATATTAATCTTTTCTGGTGTAGCCGGGTATTTCTTAGCAGGCAAAACACTTAAGCCTATCGAGAAAGCAATGGAAGAACAAAAAAGATTTACAGCTGATGCTTCTCATGAGTTTCGTACTCCCTTGACTGCCCTAAAGACTGTTATGGAGGTGGCTTTAAGGGATAAAAATATATCGCTTAAGGAAGCAAAAAAAGCGATAAAAAGTAATTTGGAAGATGTCGATGGTTTGCAATCTTTATCTAATAATCTTTTGAGTTTAGCTAACTTGCAAAGTAATAGCAAAAACTTTGCTTTCAGGGATGTTGATATCGCTGAAGTGGTTAAAAATGCCTATCGAAAAATCCTGCCTTTGGCCAAAGAAAAAAATATAGACTTGAAAATTAAGGTTAAAAAACAAACTCTTTCCGCCAATAAAGAGAGCCTAGAAGAAATGATGGTTATCTTTTTGGATAATGCAATTAAATATACCTCTAAAAAAGGAAAGGTAACAGTGAGGACCAGAACAGATAAAAAATACTTGACATTAGAAATTAAAGACGCTGGAGCAGGGATTGCTAAAAAAGACATTCCTTATATTTTTGACAGGTTTTATCGAGTTGATCAATCTCGTTCTAAAAGTAAAGTTTCTGGTTTTGGTCTAGGCCTATCATTGGCCAAAAAAATTATTGGAATACACAAAGGCTCAGTTATCGTGGCTAGTACTTTAGATAAGGGCACCACCTTTACTATTAGATTACCCTTTAAACATTCCTAATTTTTTCTTCTAAGCGTTTTCTCAGACTGCTTTTGTATAGTTTTGTTTGTTAATGAGTTATCTAACAGAAAGGAGGTGAGATAAAAATATGAAAAATCAAAAATCACCTGCCCGCAATCGCTACGCTCAAAGCGTTGCAGGCGGGAATATCAAAAATATTTTAGCGATTACAGTTGCAAGTTTAGCAATTCTTGGCTTTGTTGCTTACGGCACTGTCAGAGCTTATGCAGATGATAAGTCAGGTGGATATCCGTCTATCATTCAGAAGTTAGTTGAGCGATTCGGGCTTAATGAAGAAGAGGTGAAGACTGTTTTTGATGAAGCGAGGGGAGAGCGCCAGCAGCAGATGCAAGATCGCTTTGAAGAGCGGCTAAACCAAGCTGTTAGTGACGGTAAAATTACCGAGGAGCAAAAACAAGCGATTTTAGCCAAGAAGGCTGAAATGCAGGTCAATCGTGGGGAATTCAAAGATTTTTCTCCGGAAGAAAGACAGGAAAAGATGCAAGCCCATAGAGAAGAGATGCAAACCTGGGCAGAGGCAAACGGTATTGATATAAGCCAAATGCATTCGCTTTTGGGTAAGGGTTGTCGAAGTGGTTTTGGTAGACCTATGTTTGACAAGTAGGTTAACTTAAACCGATGTTTCAGAAAACGCCCTCTATTATAGTATAGGGGGCGTTTTTTATTCTCAGCGTTTTCTCAGCTTGTGTTATTATAATCACAGAATGACAGATAAAAAAGGTTTATCTAAAACTAAAAAGGAGCAGCTTATGGATTTTATTAAAAGAATATTTAGCGGTAGAAAAAAATTTATTGTTATTGGATTTCTAATAATTTTGTTAGGTTTTGCCGGATTTAGAATTTTTACTAAGAAAGAAAAGGAGCCCGAGTTGCAAACTACGTCTGTTGAGCGGGGAATGATTATTTCTTCTGTTTCTGCTTCCGGAAGTATCATTTCTTCAAATATAGAAAATGTTACAACGCAAGCAAGCGGGACTGTTAGTAAAGTTTATGTCAGCGACGGCAATGAAGTTTATTTGGGACAAAAACTAGCTGAAATTGACCTTGATGTCCAGGGTGAACAAAATCACGCTTCAGCTTATTCCAGTTATATCAGCGCAGTCAATTCTTTGAAATCTGCTAAGAATAGTTACAGATCTACACAGGCTTCGCTGGCTGTAGTGTATGACGAAATCAAAGGGCATGACGACGACGAAACTTTGGAAATGAAAGAAACTCGCACCAAAGTGGAGGTTGCCAATGATAATGCTTACGACTCTGTTAAGTCAGCGGAAATAAAATTAACATCAGCCTCACTCGCTTACAAAACCAGCGCGCCTGCTATAAAAGCTCCAACTGCAGGCATTGTCAAAAGTGTAACAGTTGCCGAAGGAATGAACATTGGCGCAGAAGAAACTGCTAGTGGAAGCCGTGCCAATCAAAGAATAGCGACAATTGCCACTGGAGGGCTGCCCATTGCCACTTTTAACGTGTCAGAAATAGATGTCTCATTAATTAAACCAGGACAAAAGGCAACTATTACCTTAGATTCAATTACTGATAAAACTTTTACTGGAAAAGTAGTCAGCGTGGATCGTGTTGGCACAACCGCAAATAACGTTACCACCTACTCAGTCATTATTCAATTTGATACCAGTTCTGACCAAATTCTACCTCATATGGCGGTCACGGCCAATATCGTGATTAATAGAAAAGATAGTGTTTTATTAGTACCCTCAAGTGCGATTCAAATTCAGGATGGTCAAAGTTATGTCAGCGTTTTAGCGGATGACAAACAGCAGTTTGTTCCGGTCGAAACAGGCTTAACTTCTGACACTCAAATAGAAATAGTTTCCGGATTAAATGAAGGAGATTTGGTCATTACCGGGACTGTTTCTTCAGCGACGCAACCGGGCGATACATCACCTTTTGGGACTTCAGGGATGGGCGGCATGATGAGAATAAGCCATTAATAAACTCAAAGAAAATATGATAATTAAGATTTCTCACATCTCCAAAATATATAAAACAGGAGAGATAGAAGTTAAAGCCTTGGATGATGTATCTTTTGAGGTTAATAAGGGAGAGTTTGTGGCGATCATGGGACCGTCCGGTTCGGGTAAATCCACCCTAATGCATCTTTTGGGAGCGCTTGATAAACCCACGAAAGGTAACTATTTTTTGGACGGGGATAATGTGGGTAAGCTTGATGACGACGAACTGGCTGATATCAGAAATAAAAAAATCGGTTTTGTATTTCAGACATACAATTTATTACCCAGAACTACTGCCTTGAAAAATGTAATGCTGTCAATGATGTATGGTGATGTTTCCAAAGAAGAAAGAATCAAAAAAGCCAAAAAATATCTGGAGATGGTTGGTCTCGGCGATAGAATGGAGCATGCGCCTAATCAGCTGTCCGGAGGACAACAACAAAGAGTGGCTATCGCCAGGGCGCTTGCCATGAACCCGAGTATTATTCTGGCTGACGAGCCAACAGGTAATATTGCTACCAAACAGGCGATTGAAATTATGAAAATTCTTGATGATTTAAATAAGCAAGGTCACACGATCTTGATTATTACCCATGAGAATGAGATTGCCGAATGCGCCAAACGGATTATTTATCTTCGCGATGGAAAGCTTGTCAAAGATGAAATCAATAAACGCCGTCGAGAATTATCAAAAATTAAAAAATAGATGGACTATCAAGAGCTAGTACGAGAAAGTTTTAGTACTCTTGCCTTAAATAAGGTTAGAACTGGCTTGGCAATGCTAGGGGTGGTAATTGGTATTGGCAGTGTGATTGCTTTAGTTTCCTTGGGTCAAGCCAGTCAGCGTTCAATCGAAGATCAGATAAAAACCTTGGGTTCAAACTTATTGACAGTGTCGCCGGGAGCCCAAAGAAGCGGCGGGGTTCGTGGAGCGGCAGGCGGGGGTCAAACTTTGACTTATGATGATGCCAAAGCGATTATCACTTCCCCACAGATTACCACTGTTAAAAAAGTTTCACCTGAATATTCCGGCCGAGAGCAGATAGTGGCTGGGCGCAATAATACCAACACTCAAGTAGCGGGTGTAACCCCAGAATATACAGAGGTGAGAAACGTGAGCGTGTCGTCAGGTTTTTTTATTAGTCAGCAAAATCTGGATGGTATGTCCAAGGTGGCTGTATTGGGACCTCAAACTGCGGTAGATTTGTTTGGAGAAGGAGTTGACCCGGTTGGTAAAGACATAAGAATAAAAGGGTTGACTTTTAGAGTTGTGGGGATGACGGTTAGTAAGGGCGGAAGCGGTTTCATGAATCAAGATGACAGAGTATATGTTCCTTTGACAGCAGCTCAAAAACAATTATTCGGCGTTGATTATTTAAGCTCGATTTCTATTGAAGTCGTCAATCAAGACTTTATGATTGAGGCTCAAAATCAAGTGGGCTACTTATTGCTTGACCGACATAAATTGAATGATCCGGAACAAGCAGATTTTTCGATTATGTCCCAGGCAGATATTATAGGGACCGTCACTGAGGTGACTGGTACGTTTACCGCTCTTTTGTCAGGAATAGCCGCTATATCATTGATAGTTGGCGGAATTGGTATTATGAATATTATGTTGGTGACCGTGACGGAAAGAACCAGGGAAATTGGTTTAAGAAAAGCTTTGGGAGCCAAGAAAAAAATTATTAATGCCCAGTTTTTACTGGAAGCGGTGATGGTAACCTTTGTTGGTGGATTGATTGGAATAGTTTTAGGGGTGGGTGCGGCTTATGCAATTTCCAGTTCTATGGGATTGCCGTTTGCGCTTTCAGCTCCGTCTATCCTTTTGGCTTTTGGAGTATCAGCGGTTATTGGAGTCTTATTCGGCTGGTACCCAGCTCAAAAAGCGGCGAATCTACAGCCAATTGAAGCGTTAAGATATGAATGATTTTGGAAGGGGGGTGAAAAAATGAAAAATATAAATTTGATTACGATAGTTTTACTTATTATTGTTGGCGCCGGTGGTTTTTTTGCCGGAATGAAATATCAGCAAGGCAAGCAGCCTTCAATGGCTGACTTTCAATCAAGAGCAGGGACGAGACAGCAAAATTTACCAACCGGAGCTCAACAAAGAATGGGCGCAGGAACAGTTAGAGGAGAAATAATCAGCAGAGACGAAACAAGCATTACCGTTAAACTACCTGATGGCAGCAGTAAAATTATCTTAATTTCGGAAAATACAGTCATTAATAAGGCCACTGAAGGCTCAGTTGATGATTTGAAAACTGGCGAACAAGTAATGATTATTGGACAGACAAATTCTGATGGAAGTGTTACGGCACAAAATATTCAATTAAATCTCGGTTTTAAGGAAGACATGCGGGGTAATTAGCCACTTTTTCGTACTTGACTTGCGTATATTGTTAGTATATACTCTACCCAATGATAATATTGCCTAAGCCCTTGGAATTTGAATGGGATAAAGGTAATATAGACAAAAGCTTAATCAAACACAATGTTGCGAATAAAGAAGCAGAAGAAGTTTTTGAAAACGAACCCAAATTTATAATAGGAGATATCGAGCATTCAGTAAAAGAGAAAAGATTTCAACTTTGGGGCAAAACAAACAAAAGAAGAAAATTAAATATAATTTTTACATTGAGAGGTAAAAAAGTGAGAATAATTTCTGCCCGAGACATGAACAAAAAAGAAAGGAAAGCTTATGAAAAAGAGGTTAAAACGCATTCCAAAATTTAAAAACGAAGACGAGGAAAGAGATTTTTGGGCAACAGCAGATACCTCGGAGTATTTCGACTGGAACAAAGTTGAGCCGGTTGTTTTTCCCAATTTAAAGCCCACCACCAAATCTATTTCTCTAAGACTGCCAGAATATCTCTTGGCAAGAATAAAAGAGTTAGCCAACGCCAAAGATGTTCCTTACCAGTCCCTAATGAAAATATTTTTAGCCGAAAGAGTTGAAAAAGAACTTCGAGCCAAGTTTGCCTCTAGATAGTTGCGGCTTACAAGCGCAGGACTGAGATTAATCTAAAAATCCAATTTCTCGAAAAGATTCTGATTAATTTCTTCAATAAATCTTGAAGCTTCAGTTAAGATGCTTCCATGGCGATAGTGAATTACGGGATAAGTCAAATAAAGTTTTTCTGCGCATCGGGTTACAGCGACGTAAAAAATTCTTCTTTCTTCTTCTAAAGAATTTTCATCTGCCAGAGATTTTGTGTGAGGAAACTCTCCTTCTTTTAACGAAACAACAAAGACTATTTTCCACTCCAGCCCTTTAGCTTGATGAATAGTGCTTAAAGTCACCGCCTCACGAAAGATTTTTCCGTCATCTAAAAGATTTCTTCCTCCTTTAAACTCTTCACTTAAAACCAAAGAAGAAAGCATCGTATTAATCTCCGAATAATTTGTTGAAAGATTGGCCAATTGTTTGCTGTCTTCAATTCTTTCTTTAGCATCAGGATAGGATTTTTGAAGAAAGTCTTTGTACCAATTTTCTAAAATATAAAGAACTATTTTTTCAATATAATTTTTTTCTCGGCGAGAATAAATTTCATCGATTCTCTGCAAAAGCCTGATTATTTTTTTAAATCCCAGAAAAGCTTTTCGAGATAAACTTTGTTTAAATTTATTAACAGTTTTTTCTTTAAAAAGATTTTGAAGTTTTTTACTTTGATTAACTTCTTCAAAAATTTGCCTGGCATATTTTATGCCGATGCCCTCTTGATATTTCAAAATTCTTTCCCAAGCCAGTTCATCTTGAAAATTAACTAATATTTTTAGGAACGCCAAGAGATCTTTAACATGAGCTTGCTCAAAAAATCTCAATCCGCCTCTGATAACATAAGGGATATTTTTTCTGTTTAATTCCAGTTCGAGCCGAACTGACTGATAGCGAGCCCTGAAAAGCACAGCGATTTCAGAAAATGGCACTTTTTCATTCTGAAGGTCAAGAATTTTCTGGGCAATAAATTCTGCTTCTTCATCAGGGTCTTTCAAAGCCACTAAAGTTGGAAGTTTATCATCTTTTTTGACGCTTCGAAGAGTTTTGGCCAAATGCTGTTTATTTTGGCTAATAACTTCATTGGCCAAATTTAAAATCCCAGGTGTGCTTCGATAATTAGTTTCCAGTTTGAAAGTTTTGACGTCCTGATATTTTCGGGAGAAATTAAGAATATATTTGACATCAACGCCCCTGAATGAATAAATGCTCTGAGAATCATCGCCAACGGCCATTACATTTTGATGGAATTTAGCCATTTTTTCGATAATTTCATCCTGGATAGAATTAACATCCTGATATTCATCGACCAAAATATATTTGAAACGAAAAGAAAGTCTTTTTTGAATATCCGGGAATTTTTTGAGAAGCTCTAGCCATTTTATCAAAAGATCATCATAGTCAATCAGATTTTGTTCTTTCTTTTTTTTAATATAATTTTTCCAGATAGTATTCATCCAGAAAATCATATTTGGCTCTTCTCCTTCTTCGCCCCAATAAGGAAATAATTCTTCTATTATTTCTTTAATTGTTTTTCCTGAATTGAGACAAAGGCTGATGATTTTTTGAACTACTTTTGGCTGGGGAAAGTCTTCATTTATTTCTTTAATCATCATTTCCTGAAAAACAATAGAGATTAAATCTTCACTGTCTTTTTGGTCTAAGATTTTATAATCCGGGCGATAATCCAATTTATCCGCGTAGCGCTGTAGGATCAAATTACCGATATGATGGAAAGTACCGCCCCAGAGCCTTCCCGGCTTGCAGCCTAAAAGCGATTCTATTCGATTAAGCATTTCTTTAGCGGCTTTTTTGGTAAATGTAACTAAGAGAATGTTAGAAGGAGGCACTCCTTTTTCTAAAAGATAGGCTGTTCTGTAAACTAAAGTTCTTGTTTTGCCGCTGCCCGGACCGCTTAGAACCAAACACGGTCCATCTCCTTCCAAAACAACTTTCAACTGCTCAGGATTTAATTTATCTTGATAATTAATTTTTTTTATTGTAGTAATTTTCACAGAATTTTTTGAATAAGCAGAATTGACAGAGGCCGCCGGGTTTTGGTTCGAAATTATCAGTCGTCTCAATTTGATTAATTTTTCTTAATATTTCTTTTTTGATAATTTCTGTCTCTCCTTTTTTTAAATCAGATTCTTTTTTACTGCCTGTTTTAAGAAAATAAAAACTAGTTTTTATAACCGGTTTTTTAAAATTTTCTTCAGCCAGCACTTTATAAAACTTTAATTGGAAATCATCATCACTTTCTTTTCCGGTTTTAAAATCAATAATATGAAGAGAATCATCACTGTTTTTAATTATCAAGTCAAACTTGCCGCTAATATCAAAATCTTGGTTTAAAGGCGTAATTAAATCAAGATAATCATTAATAGAATGCCTGAAATCGTCAGTAGGCAAATATTTAATCTCGGGTTCGATTGCCGCCATTTTAAAGAAGTTTTTTAACATCAGAAGCGCTTCCCGATAGGTTTCTCTTTCTTCTTCGACAGTGCCAAATCCTCCCCATTTTCCCAATGGCGGCTTTATATTCCACATTACTTCGCTTCGCCAAGTTTCTTTCAAATGTTCTTTTAATTGCTTTTCTGTTCTTTCGGATGGCGGCGAATGGTAAAAGAGAGTAATAGCGTCATGAACGGCTTTACCCAGAGTATAAAATTTCCAAATATTTTCCGGTTGGCTTCTGAGCTTATTTTTCATCCGGCTGTAAACAGGATCAAGATAAGAGAAATAATAAGACTTAGGACAATCAAAAAACATAGAGAGTTTGCTCGGAGAATAAATTTTTGAATAATCTATTTTTTTATTCACTCTTCTATTTTACCAAATTACTGCCACAATTTAGCGATGTTTTTCCAGTAAGTGTCTTTACTTGCGTGCCCGCCCGTATCGAAAATTCTTAAATCGCATCTAAGATTTTGCGCGTAATTTTTAAAATGCTTCCATTTAAACATTTCATCGTCTTTAAAAAAGACAGCCGTTTTTGATATTTGCAGTTTATTAAACCCTTCCGTTATAGAAAAATCTATATTTTTGAAGACTGTTCCGAAAATCGAAATATAATTAATCCTCATCATATTTATAGTATTAGTTGTTAAGGATAACCTTTTTGCAAATTTCCTAATTAAATTTTTTGTATCCATGTATGAGAAAATAAAAAGAAAAGGTCTATTCATAAACAGTGGTTTTATATATTTATACACTTTATGCGCATTTTTGTTTATTATTAGCTGAGGCGGTGAATTTAAAAGATAAAGTTTTTTTACTTTACCAGGATATTTTAGGCAATATTGTGTTGCTATTAATCCGCCTAATGAAAAACCAACAATCGTGAATTGCTTCAGTTTGATTTTTCTGCGAAAACTTTCAATATAATCGGCTAGCTCCGGAATAGAATATATTTTTCCTTTCTCATAAGACATAGGCAAAGTTAAAGCGATTATTCGATAACGATCTTTTATAATTTCTGCCAGTGGTTTAAACATAGATGCATTGTCTGAATATCCGTGTATACAAAGAATGACTTTATTTAAGGTAGTTCCCCATTGTTTATAGTGAAAAACTTTATTGTTTGCTGTTTGTTTGGTAAAAAAGAAATTTGCCAGTTCTGGAAAATTTAGATATTTTCGTATATTTCTTTTGCCATAAGCGATGTAAAAATTTATCAATAAAGACAGTGTTTTAAATAAGTAATTTTTGTTTTTAAATCTTTTAATTCTTTGTTTGTTAAATAAGTCTAAAGTATCCGCGTCTTGGAGGATTTGAGAATACAAATCACTTTTCTTATTAAGTTTTTTAAAAGGATAGCTGTGCGGATGATTGGATATTGCTTGAAGCATCAGTTTTTTCTCTGTTTTGGATATATCGAAAGGCTCTAGAATTTCACTGACAATATTTTTAACCAAAACTCCTTCAAATAGAAATGTTTTTAAAGATGAACGATGTTTTGTATAAGTAAGGTCATGTAATAAACAAATTGCCTGCAGTAAATTAACATCGACTTTTTCTTTCAATTTTAGTATTTTAATTATCTCTAAAGCGTTTTGTTTCACTCTTAAAACATGGTTTAAACCATGCAGAGATTCTTGGCTGTTTTCCATAAGCTTTTTTGTTATATTTTCTATTTGATTTAATTGTTTTTTGGTCATATAAAAGTTGGGTGTGTTGTTTGGATTTTACTATTTATTTATCGTTTTATCCAGAGAGGGTGGGGCGCGAAAATATTGTTTGTTTAAGGGAGGCAGTTTTTACCATTAATTTAAAGAGGTGTCAGGTATGTAACACCTGGAAGGTGATAAGCGTGATAAGCATGATAAGCGATGCCTGCTTATTGTTTTTAAGAAGTAAAGAGATAATATCAATTATTGATAAATCAGTCTGCCTTCAACTTTTCTGATTATATTCTGATTGTTTCTCAAAAATTCTTCTAAGACTTCTTGAGCAGAAGTAGTTACTACTTTGCTTTTGCCCGATTCTAGTAATTCTCTATTAGAAATATTTAAATATTTTTTTGACTGATTAAAATGATAGCCCTGCATGCAAACAGTATAAAATTCAGTGTTTTCAACCGGTTTATCGTCAATAACTAAAGATATCAGTTCTTTTTTTTGATTGTCATAAACTGCTTTTACCCGGCTATTTATTTGATAACACTCCCCTTCTCCGTCGCGGTTGTCCGACCTCATAATATGATTAAAAATTTCTTTAAGTTTAACCCCGCTGATGCTATAGCGGCTTAAGCTGTCGTCATAGGGAAAACAAGCGAGCAAGTCTTTTAAAGTTACTACAGGTCCCATTGCTTTTACTCGAATTGAGCCACTGCCCACCAGCATCACATCACACCCTGCTGTTTGAGTAAAAGCATCGGCCACCAGATTACCGAGAGATGTTTCTATTTCTCTTTTAGGATGAGTCAATTTTTGGCCGAGCTTGCAAACAATGGTTTTGTATTTACGGTCAACTTCCTCTTTGAAAGAATGAATATATTCTTGTAATTTTTTATCTGGTTCGGCTAATTTATTATCAATGGGGATTAACTTCCATTGATAATCAATAATGCTGTTAGTATCATCGTCAACGACGATATCAAAACGGCCAATCTGATCAGAACCTACTCCTGCTTGAGCAATTAAAATATTATTCACTTTTTTCGGTTTCTTTAATATGGTGTGTGAATGGCCGCCAATAATCATATCCACTCCCCATTCGGGTTTTAGCATTTTTGCTAGTCGGATATCTGATTCAAAACCGATATGGGTTAATAGTATTGTCAGGTCAATGTCGTCGTTTTTATAAGCATTGCAGATTTTTCCCACTTCCTGACCGGCTTCTTCCAGGGTAATAAAACTGCCGACCAGTTTATCCATATTGATTGCATCCATTACTTTTTCAGTAATAATGCCGGTAAACAAAATATCAAAACCAGCCTTGTTAATAATCAAATAGGGACTCATTAAGCGTTTATTATATTTTTTGATATAAAGATTGGCATTGACAATAGGAAAATTAGCCATTTTTTCTAAAAATAAAAGATGGGGCAAGCCATAATCAAACTCATGATTGCCTAAGGCAACCACATCAGGCGCTAAATAATTCATAATTTCCATCGTTGAAATGCCTTTATACTCCGCGTCAATTAAAGAGCCCTGGACCATATCGCCCGAGATGACATACAAAACATTTTCTTCTTCTTTTCTGACCTTATTAATATAGCCGGATAGTGAAGCCAGGCCTCCAATTAATTTGCCCTTTTTACCGGCCACTTCAGCCAAAAAATCGCCATGCATATCATTGGAGTGAAGAATAGTAAATTTCTTGTTTTTCATATGTTGTCTTTTTAAAGATAAGTATATGCTAAAATTATTTTAAAACTAAAAATGAATTTTATCAAGTTAGAAAAAATTCTGAAAAAAGAACCAAATTATCGATTAAGTCAGATTAATAACGCTATTTTTCGTCGTTTGATTACTGACTGGAATCAAGCTTCTAATCTTTCTTTGAATTTACGGCAGGAGCTCAAGAAAAATTGTCCTCTTGAAATTAAAGCTGAAACTTTTATTTCTCAAGATAAAAGAACAATTAAAGCTCAAATTATTTTGGAAGACAAACAGAAAATTGAAGCCGTTCTAATGTGTCATGATGGCAATCGCAATACAGTTTGTGTTTCTTGTCAGGTTGGTTGTTCTTTGGAGTGTAAATTCTGCTTGACAGGCAAAATGGGTTTTAAAAGAAATTTGACAGCTTCGGAGATTGTCAGTCAGGTTCTTTTCTTTGCTCGTTATTTAAAAAGCGAAAAAGAAAATGTGACCAATATTGTTTTTATGGGAATGGGTGAGCCATTTTTAAATTATGAAAATGTTCTTAGAGCAATTAAAATTTTAAATGATCCAAGGAAGTTTAATATCGGCGCTCGGAAAATCTCTATTTCTACAGCGGGGATTGTTGAAGGAATTAAAAAACTTGGCCTTGAGGGTTTGCAGGTGAATTTAGCCATTTCTCTTCATGCGCCGGATAATAAATTAAGAAGCAAACTTATGCCAATAAATAAGAAATATTCCTTAGAAAAAATTTTTCAAGCCGTTGATGAATATATCAAAAAAACCAGCCGCCGGGTGATGTTTGAATATTTACTGCTTAAAGATGTGAATGATGCGAACGAGCAAGCTTTAGAACTGGCAGGGCTTTTGAAAAACAGGTTATGTTTTGTTAATCTTATTATTTATAATCCAACAGGGACAAAATTCAAATCTGCTGATGACAAACAAATTAAAAAATTTAAGAAGATTTTGGAAGAAAAAGGAATTGCTGTAACCCAGCGGTATCGATTTGGCCGGGATATTGAAGCCGCCTGCGGGCAATTAGGGAAATAGGATTTGGTAATTTTTTATTTTGTGATAGAATAAGAAAATAGAAAGGAGGTGATTAATAAATGTTAGATGAAAATAATAAAGCAACCGATGATCAAGCAACTGACGATCAAGTAACTGATAAGCCAGTTGAAGAACCAAAGACAGAAGAACCGGTAACAGAAGAACCGGTAACAGAAGAACCAGTGGCAGAAGAACCAGTGGCAGAAGAACCTGCCAGCAGTGGAGCTGAATCAGCAGGAACTGATCAACAAGGACGTCAACTTTATGATGCAGTTTGCGCTTCTTGTGGTAAGAAAACGCAAGTTCCTTTTAAGCCAATGGAAGGCAGGCCAGTTTATTGTCGAGATTGCTACATGAAACAGAAGAGAGGTTAAGCAATATTCTAATACCTTAGAGGTGTAATTCATTTACACCTCTGGTATTTGGAATCTCTGATATTCTTCATATGGAACCGTTTGTGACAGCATTTCAGTAGTTAATGCAGGTTTTTCCTGATTACTATTTCTATGCTTCTGCATTGGCTTATTGCTTTATTGACTTTTTTAAAAAAAAGAGTAAATTTTTTATATAGATATTTAAAATATAATTTTAATAAAGTTTGTGACAAAAAATAAAACCCTAGACAGCAAGACAATTCTGGTAGTGCATACCGGTTTTGAGCATAAGAAATTTATTTTTCCCAAACTCAAAAGAATGGGTTTAAATGTGATAGTGGCTTATAAAGAGAAAACGAGTATTGATAATTATGTTAACAATTGGATTTTAACAGATTTGAATGATCAGAAAGCTACGCTACGGAATATAAATAGCTTTTTGAAAAACAATCCAGGGGTAAAAATTGATGGCGTCGTGACCTTTTGGGAAGAGTCAACCTTAATTACAGCCAAAATTGCAGAAAGATTGAATTTGATTGGAATCCCTTATGAGGTTGTTTTAAGAACCAGAAACAAGTTTCAATTTAGAGAATTTTGTCATCAAAACGGAATTAGGGCACCCAAGCATAAGATTTTATTGAAAAGAAAAGATTTGGATTATGCTATAAACGAGCTGACTTTTCCGGTGGTGGTGAAGCCGGTCTATGGATCAAGCAGTGCTTTTGTAGTTAAAGTAGAGGAAAAAGAAGACTTAAAAGGCATTGTTTCTTACGTGAAAAATAATGTTACTACGCATCCAGACTCGGCGGAGTGGGATGATTTATCAATCATGGTGGAAGAATATATTGATGGAGATGAAGTAGATATTGATATTTTACTGCAAAACGGTAAGATCAAGTTTTATTCCATGTCTGATAATTACCAGACGAATGAACCATTTTTTGTAGAAGTTGGTCAAACGATTCCTTCAAGTTTACCAGAGAATAACCAAAAAGAGTTGATAGAGATGGCAGAGGAGGTATTAGAAAAATTAAACATATTAAATGGAGTCATTCATTTTGAGGCGAAATTTTCTAGCAATGGTCCAGTGCCAATCGAAGTAAATTTAAGAATGGGAGGAGATGAGGTATATAGTTTTGTTAAAACCGCTTGGGGCGTAGATTTGGTAGAAAATGCAGTCAAAATTGCCTTGGGAGAATATATCAAAATTAATAAACCAACCTTGCCTAAGAAATATTTAAGCGGTGATTATTTTTTAGCAGAACATTCTGGAGTATTGTCACAGCTTTATATAGACCAAAACCTAAAAAAGACAAAGAATTTAGGAGAGATGCATTTTGAGAAAAAAACCGGAGACATTTGTTTGGCTCCCCCCGATGGTTATGAATATTTGGGTTGGTTAACCTGTTGGGGGAAAAATTTAAAAGAGTCAGAAAATTATTTAGAAAAAGCCAAAGCTAAAATTAGTTATAAAATTGCTAAATTTAAAACAAATTCCTCAATTGGTAAGACTAAGAGGAAAAACCGCTTTTCCGTAGCTCTTCTTAATAAAAGGATGATTTTGGGCCAGGCAAAAATTAAAAAGATCAGAAATATTGAGCTAAAAGATTTAAAAAGTCTACATATTGGAATAGCCTGCAACACTTATGAAGATGATAGTGGAGTGTCAGCCGTGGAAATGGAGCTGATGTCGGTGGGGAGTTTAATTGGAAAAACCCTAAAAGATAAGGGATATCAAGTAAGTTTTTTTGATTTTAATAATTTGGCTAGAGTATTTAATGAGTTGCAGAAAAGTAAAGTTGACTTGGTTTTTAATGTTTGTGAGAGAATTAATAATTCGAGCTTGTTAGAACCCCATGCTGCCGCTATGTTTGATATGTTGCAGATTCCATATACTGGTTCAAACCCCTTTACCTTAGCTTTATGTATTGACAAGATTAGAGTAAAAAAACTGCTTAATTTTCATAATATTCCAACTGCCAAATGGGACTATGTTTATAGTATGGATGATGAGATTGATAAAAATCTGAATTACCCTTTGATAGTTAAGCCAGGTAATACTGATAACTCAATTGGAATTGATAATGATTCGGTAGTAACTAATCCAAAAGAACTGAGAGTCCAGCTTAAAAAAGTAATTATAGGTTTAGGTCGGCCAGCCATAATCGAAGAATATTTGGATGGAGATGAATATGATGTGTCTATTATGGGCGACGAGGAAGATGAGCTTAAGGTTTTGCCTTTATCACGATCAATTTTTAATAATATGGAGAAAGGCCAATGGCATATTTATATACATGAGGATAAGTTTGGAAACCGTAAACCGGAAGATAGGGGTATTGTTGTTCAAAAACCACCAAAAGGAGTAAGTAAGAAGTTTATTTCCCTGATTTCCGAGATGGCCCTGGATACTTATAATATTCTTGATTGCCATGATTATGGAAGAGTAGAAGTAAAAGTAGATAAAGATAATAATCCATACATTTTGGAATTAAATCCAAATCCATCAATTAATATTAGTGACACCGTTCCCAGGGTTGCCAAGATTGCCGGTATGGATTATGGTGAGTTTTTAGAAGAAATTATTAAAATGACAATCCGACGCTATAAAAACAAACCCCCATATTATCATTTGCAGGCTAACTTGATATGAAAATTCTGACAACTTTTATAGATTGTAAAAAGTGTCAAGAAAAAGATAAAGAAGGCTGCTGTTATTTTTTAAATGAAGATAAATACTTTGCCCCTATTTTGATTGAGGAAGAAGCGCAATTGTTAGATAAACAGCTTTTAACCAAGTATAAAAATTTCCATGGTGTTTATCAGATCAAATTAATCCCATCGAAAAAAAGAAAAGGGTATTTCGTATGTCCGTTTTTTAATGAAGAAAACAAGCGATGTTCGGTTTATAAAAAAAGACCACTGGATTGCCAACTTTGGCCGATAGTTATGGCTTATTCCAAAGATAAAAAAATGATAGAGATTGTTTGCGCAGACAAAAATTGTTGTCCAAAATTAAAACAAATGAATGAAAAAGATTTTAATAAATACAAAAAACATATTGTTGATTTTTTAAACAGCCAAGGCTTTCGGAAAAGAATAAAAAAATACCCAGGTATTATTTGGGAATATCAAAAAGATTATTTTAAAATCGGAGTTCTAACACCTTAGAGGATGTAACCCTACTTACACCTTTGGTATTTTGGGTCCCTAGTGTTTAGCCAGCTTATGCAAGTTTTTCCCAATTACGACTCCCCTGCTCCGGCATTGGTTTTTTGTTAAAAGAATTGACTCTGATATTAGGACTAGAGAGATGTTAAAAGAGAATATCAATATTTGTTATAATTTTTTCAGCAACAATGATTAAACGAGTTTTTTTAGGTGGAAGCCTTCTTATTTTAGTGACCTTTTTGTTATTAAGGAGCGTTGATAATACTTGGAAACAGAGCGAGGTTTGTTTCGAGGGGCATTGTTTTGAGGTGGAGCTAGCTGCGACAGCCAAAGAAAAAGAGATGGGATTAATGTTTAGAGAGAGTTTAAATTCTAATAAGGGGATGTTATTTATCTATGAACAACCGGGGATTTATCCTTTCTGGATGAAAAACACGCTAATTCCCTTAGATATCATTTGGATCAGCGGGGATTTTAAAGTGGTTTTTATAAACGAGAATACCCAGCCGTGCTTAGAAAAGGAATGTGTTTTGGTCGAGCCGAGTCGTCAAGCGAAATATGTTTTGGAGGTTAAGGGTGGAACTTCTACTAGAATTGGCTTAAGGGTGGGGAAAGAAGTTTCAGTTAACATATGGCAGGACTAACCATTTGATTAATCCCTTAGAAGTGTAATTCTATAGCTCCCCTGCTCCTGTATTGGTTTATTGTTAAAGGGTTTTTGAGGTTAACGTTTAGTAAAAAAGATGTTAAATCCTTGCCCATAAGGGTTTACATTGTTAGTGAATTAAGGGTTTTATAAAAACCTCTAAATTTAGTAAAATAAAGGAAATGCAGATACTAATAAAGCTTGAAACAAAATTAAATAAGAAAGAAAGAGGGTCGATTTATGCCTTACAGCGTTCACTTTTCGTATGGAGTAAACATTTGAAGAAATATCTGTATTATAGTTCACGACCTAAATGGAGATTGATGCTTTGGGAAAATAATCAGTTAATTGGGTCAGTAAGCATCATAAAAAGAAAAATTAAACTAGGAGGAAGATATAAAACAATAGGCGGGGTGGGGAATCTTGGGGTTAAAAAGGAATTTCAAGGCAAGGAGTGCGCTCGGCTCATGCTAAAAAAGACTGAGGGCTTTATGAAGAAGGAGAAGATTGACTTTGCTTTGTTGTTTTGTGGAAAGGATAGGAGAGGACTTTATGAAAAAGTTGGTTACGAAAAGATGAATAAATATGCTACATACTACTCAGGCCCTAAGCTAAACAAAGAGCCGATAGCTATGTTCTTATCAATAAACCTAACCAAAGAGGAAATTAGCTACTTGAAAGATAGAGTGTTGCATATTGGGAGGGAAACTTGGTAAAAGAAGTTCGAAAATCGTCCTCCTTCGACTGCGCTCAGGATTAGAATCCGCTCAGGACTACGCATCCGGCGAGCCATATAGGATGATTTAAAACTCTAATTTTCCAAGGTGCAAGGAGGAAAGCACCTTGAAGGTGGTGTATATAGGTGCATACTAGCGAATTCCAACAATATCATCTTGGTCTCTTATGAATTTTCTAATAGCCACAATTCCGAAGGCTGTCTGCCAATTATTTTTTGAATTTTCTAATTCTTCTTCTTGTGTCCTTGTTCGATATCCTGCTTTTACTTTTGCCTTTTATAAACCTCATAAGCTGTTTGTCTAATCGCTAAAAGGTCTTCTTTTGATAATTCTTGGTTTTCTGGAAAATATCTTCCAACCAGTTCCTCGACAGAAAATACTGTCGGTCGGCTTTTAAAATTTGTTATTTCGATTGTTCTCTCGACCATCGAATCAATTATAGCAATGTTTAGCAAACTTATGTAATTTTTTCTATCTCAAAGCTCGGTTTTTCTCAATGAAAGAGTGACTGCTGCTCCCCTGCTCCTGCATTGGTTTATTGTTAAGAGATTTTGATATTAATAAGTTAACATGGTATCATATATACTATAAGTTAAGATAAATATGAATAGTAAAATAAAAACATACGATGCAATTGTAATTTACTTAGAAAATATTGCAAAAAGTGCAAGAGATAGGCATTATAGAGAAAAATCTCCGTTTTCATCCAAAGGCCGTTATGGAATTTACAATGATAGTTATCGTTATTTTTTATTGAGATGCAAAAAAATGGGCATTAAGGCTGCTTTTGTAACATCCAAAGATATTATTACTACGGGCCTTTTTCAAAGTTTTTGGACATATGATAAAGAATGGGTTAGAAACTATGGCAAAGCGTATTCGCGAGTCCTTTTCGATAAATTCACTCCTATCAATATCGAACAAAAAGATAAATTAAAGCTACTCACATCTTCCAAATCTGTTTATATGTTCAATAATAAAAAGATAAAAGATATTTTCCAAAATAAATTAAACACGTATAAACATTTTAACGAATTTACAATACCAACAGTAGAAATATCCAATTACTCAAAACAAAAAATAACTCTAGCTAAAACAAAGTTGGATCAATTATTAAAAAAGCATAAGCATAGAGGTGATTTTAACGATAGTTATATAATAAAAGATAAAACAGGTGCAGGTGGCTTTAAAATATATAAAGTAGATTTTGATAAATTTGGCTTTAAAGAAATAATGAAACACTATGAATTAGACAAAAAGAGAAAAAAAATATTATCTTACATACTCCAGCCATTTATTAATTGCAACAAGGGCTTTGTTTTTGGAAAATATCATGGGCTTATTGATTTAAGAATTATAGTACTAAACAATAAAATTATACAGACATATATAAGAATTGCAAAAAAAGGAAAATTTGAATGCAATGAACATCAAGGTGGAAACTTAGTTTACATGCCAATAAAAATAATACCTAAAGATGTTTTAACTATGAAAAGAAAAATAATTAAAAATTTAGATACAAAATTGGGTTTAAAGCATTCTCTGTACGCTTTGGATTTTATACGAAGTAATAATGGAAATTTATATTTTATTGAAGGAAATACCAATCCTGGGATAGACTGGAACCATAGAAAAAAGATAAATGAGATAAAATCAAAAGAACTAATAAATCTCATTGTTAATGAACTAAAATTAATTATTCAAGAAAGGGGTTGAATAAATCGGCGGCGGATCTAACACCTTAGAGGTGTATACCCATCGTTCTAATATCCCATTAGGGTATGGGGTGAGATGATTACCGAACTTTATTAAACTCTCCAAATTGAGGTATAATAGAAAAGTATAAAGGTTAGATTCATTAAAGGAGAAGCAGTATCTTAAATAAAAAAATTTTAATTATTGTAATAGGTTTATTCCTTTTAGCTTTAGTTATCGTTTTACTTCCTCGATTTTTGTTTGGGAACAAAAATCAGTTCACGGGAACTGTTCCTGATAATCCTGCCAGCAAGGTTTGCCAAAAAATTTCGCAGCCTGAAGATATTTATTCTTGTTTGGCTGTGGTTAATCAAGACGAGAGCTTATGCCAGAAAATTGAATCAGTGGAAGAAAGAAACATTTGTCTGGCCTTGACGAATCAAGATATTTCTTACTGCCAAAAGATTCAAGATCAGGAACCAAAAGAAATTTGCTATTATGAATTAAGCTTCATACTTAAAGATATTAGTTATTGTGATGAACTTGATGATTGGGAGAAATGTTATTTTTCTTTTGTTCATAGGCTTCATTGGCAGGAGAGATCTGATGAAATTCAAGCCCAATACTGTGAAAAGTTAAGTAAAAATGTTGGTGGAGACATGGCTTTTAGAAACACTTGCTGGGCACTAAGGGCAGGTAATACTTCTTTTTGTCAGGGAAATGAGCACTGTCTTTCATTTTTTAAACAGCCTCTTTCTTTCTGCGAAAACACCAGATCGAAAAACAAGTCAGACTGTCTGCGCGATCGAGCCTTAACTGCTAAAGATACCTCTATTTGCGAAAAAATAGCTGATATGCATTATCGAGATAATTGTTACAGCAGTTACTCGGCCCATATTTTACCCGACCTTTCTCTTTGTGAAAAAATAAGCGACAAGATGACAAAGAATGCGTGTTACAGAGAGTATGCGATCAACCTTTCCGATAGATAATTTTTGTTGTAGATAAGTATAATAGTATAAAGGCACCAATATATAAAACTTCGAAACGGCGGATGATAAAGAGAGTTTAAAAATGTGCTTCTTGATTACCGAGGGCGACTTGGTATTTCTTGTTAATCCAAAGGTAGGGAGCAGCGTCTTTTTGAGCTTGCGATGCTTTTGTTGAAAGCATGAAAAGAAAATTGCGCCCCATAGCATCCTGCGACTTTTTATAGGCATTCTCTACAGTATTTCCTTTCAGCAAGGAAATCGGCACTAAATTAGACGGTTCAATAAATAATCTGGCTACCTTATCTTTCAGTGGAGTGGTGATTTTTGATGGAGTATATCCAATAGTAAATTTGCTTTTATAGCCTATAAAAGCAAGGGTATCATGCCTGATGCATGCTTTGCCTAATTTATTCGCCGCATCACAACTTCTTGCATAAACAATCTTTCCTGTAAGTATTTTTTCATTCCTATTTACTTCAATAAGAACTTCATTGTTATATCCTGTTATAGTAGTTTCATCACCATGACCATTAAAAAAGACCAAAGCCGGTTGGTATTTTGTCATGTAACTAATAAGAGTTTTCTTATTAGCCTTAGTTTTTTGCAAGTCTAATACCTTAACTTCTTTCTTTCCTGCTTCTTCTATGACTAATTCACTCCAATAAAACAGATAAGTGGTGATTAAATCATGGTCCGGTCTTGTAACCAGAAGCGCTTTGGTCTTTGTTTTATTGATAGATTACTCCCTCAGCTATATCTCTAAGGAACTCCATTTGAATTTTAATTATCTCTTGACCTAATTCGTTTCCTATTTCTACGCTTTTTAACATCTGTTCTTTTGTGTATTCTTTTGAACCAATAGAAACAGCGAGATCGTCTGAAGCGGCTTTGATCCTAGCAATAACCAGTTTTTTAATATCTTCTTGGGTTTCTTTATCAGATTGAGTGGGCTGTTTTTTTACCTTATTCATTTGAGTATTCTCATTTTAACCAATTTTTCTAAAATTTCCTTTCCTTTGAGGGTATCATTTTCAACCTCTATTTTAGCTACATTCCAAGTAAGCGGTCCGTCATCTATTACAATAATGATTTCATTTCTTTGATTAAGTGGAAGGTTGGCGTAGGTTTGTAGAAATTTTACTTTTTTATTCATCTTAAAAGATTATATAACACCCAAGGGAAACTATGCAATAAGGATAGATCTAACACCCTAGAGGTGTAATTCTACTACTCCCCTACTTCTGCGTTGGTTTATTGTTAAAAGATTTTTGAGGTTCGAGTCTTGTCTGGGGGAGCCAAGCTCAGCTTGGCTATTAACGCGCTTAGCGCGTAGCAAGATTGGGTTTAATATAACCAAAATTACGAGTATCGAGGCTATTTGAGAACTATTCCCTTTACTATTCTTCAGTGGAAATTGAATCGTCCTTGCAAAATTTGGGTAGATTTAGTAAAATTTGGGTAGATTTAAAAATAAAATCATGGACAACAAATATATTCCTATTGGCAAAACATCAAAAATGATTGGCGTTTCGATTAAAACGCTCCGTCGGTGGGACAAAAGTGGCAAGCTTGCTGCCGTACGGCATAGTTCTTCAGGGAACCGATATTACCTTCTAAAGGACATTGGATTATTACTAAATGATCCTGTGGTTGTAGCACGACAATGGGCGTTTAGTTTCAATCCAAGGCCACCACAGGCCAACTTTCATTGCAGAACACGAGATGTTTTCCAGGCACGCCTTGAGGGCTTTCAGCACAAACTCACTAAATCAACCAATATTCAGACGTCTTCGTTAGTTACCGCAATTGCTGGTGAGATAGGCAACAACTCATTTGATCATAATCTTGGAAATTGGCCTGACATACTTGGGATTTTTTTCTCTTTCACACCAAACAAAAAGATTGTGCTTGCAGACCGCGGACAGGGGATATTAGCCACTCTTAAAAGAGTGGATTCAACGCTTAAAACACACGCTCAAGCACTTACCACTGCGTTTACAAAAACAATTTCTGCCCGTTCATTGGAAGCTCGAGGAAACGGACTAAAATTTGTTAAATCCGTCGTTACTTCGCACCCGTTTAAGCTCTCTTTTCAAACAGGTAACGCCTTGTTAGAATTAAGTGAGAAAGAAAATCTAGTTAATGTAAAGGTTGTTCAGGAAACTATTCGCGGCTGTTTTGTTATAATAGGGTATTAATAAAAAAGTAATATGCGTATCTTAATTCGAAAATTTGGCACCACACTTGTCTCTCGCCCCACGGGAAAGGAGGCTTATCTCGCGTTTCAACCGACACTGCAGAGCCTCGGTAGTGACGAAACCGTAATTGTTGACTTCGACAGAGTAATAGCCCTGACTCCCTCTTGGGCGGATGAGTTTCTAACACCATTGATGCAGAAGTATAAAGGGCGTGTAGAGTTGGTAAACACCAAGAATCTCTCTGTTATTGAGACACTTAAAATACTAGGCTTGGCCTTGTAAAATTCTACATTTGGGGCGGGTACTCGGTGTTTTTACGGTTCAAGCAAGCTGATTAGATTGAAAAAAGGGACTTCTTATAAGCTCATACTAAGGCTTGTGGGGTAGAATTAAAATTATTTTCCTCTTGAAGTTTTAGGCTTGTGTAGAATAATTTAACGTCGTCCAGGCTATAATCAAACTTAACTTTGCGTTTGCGGAATAAGTCCCGTAGGGGGAGCCAGATAGAATGATTTAAAACTCTAACTTTTTAAGGCAAGCGGCCCCATTTTTTGTTTCGTATATATAATACTTTCTTCTGAGATAGGTTTATTTAGGTCTTTGATTTTTTTTCATCTACCCAAGAAAGGGCAGAAAACAGAATAATTAAAATAAGACCAGGAAGAAGGTGATTTCTCCACCCAGAACCTAAGAGTTTATGAACACCGAATGTTACAGGAGTCATAAAAAGTATTGCTATTACTGCAATATGATTATCTCCTTTAATATTCGTTTTTTTATCAAGATTAAGGAGTTTTCCAAAAATTTTCAGAAACACAAATAGTAAAGCTAAATATATTGGGAGGGCAAAAATAAAATATGAACGATAGCTGATTGCGAAAATTTCAGAAAATCTTGTTGCTAAAAAATGGTCCCATGGTTGTTCTATGGCGAAGGCATTAAAATCTTTTTGAAAGAAAATTACTCTAAGCCAATTAAAAAGAATTAAAGAAGCGTTTACAACATAAAGAAGAAGGAAGGGAATTTTAGCGATTTTGGAATTAATACCCATTAATTAATTTATACAACATTAATGGTGATTATTCCACATGATAAAAGCAGGTAAAGAATACTTGATCTTTTAAAATATAGTTATATAATAATATTAATGAAGACACCAATAAGAATATTATGTTTTTTCTTTTTTTCTTTTCTTCTATTTATTCTTTTTACTAAACAAGCTTCTGCTATAACATTTGACCAAATAAAAGAAGCAACCACAGTATCTTTTACTCAAGTTTTAGAAAAAATAGAACTCGCTTTTACTTTCAAAGAAGAAAGTAGGATTAAGGTCTTGGGAAAACACGCTGAAAGAAGAGTTAACAGGGCAGAAGAAAGTTTTGATAACGGCGATAATGAAAAAGCTCAAAATTACTTAGACGAATATGTTCAAATAAAAGAGGAAATCAGCGTGAAATTAGACCAGGTTGATGAAAAAATAGTAGATGATTTTAAAGACAGAACAATTGTTGAAAATAAAAAGATAGAAGAATTCAAGAATGATCTTTCAGAAACGTCTCGCGTGGTTGTCGAAAAAACACAAACTGAAGTTTTGGAGAAAACCTGGGAGGTTGTCGGCGAAATCCAAGGAGAAAAAGCAGCAGAGAATTTTGTTAAAATAATTTATGCTCCGGGAACAGAGTCTGGCGGCGAAAACAAAGTAATTGAGGATACCGTTGAAATTAAAACTGATGGCCAGAAATCTGGAAATACTCCCAACACCTCTTTAGAAGATGAATCTCTAACACCTTAGAGGTGTAATTCTACTTACACCTTTGGTATTTTGGG
>Ga0265594_1000519_pt1 | contig 31728 bp, 24 predicted proteins | sample saktaG_11_FD_190147 | JGI IMG/M metagenome (GOLD analysis project Ga0265594, IMG submission 190147) | Saline water microbial communities from Sakinaw Lake, British Columbia, Canada - sak_2011_5_24_80m | ecosystem: Environmental > Aquatic > Non-marine Saline and Alkaline > Saline ... | reverse complement strand
GATAGAAACGTCCTCATCACCGGCTGCACCGGCATTCTAGGTTCCTGGCTGACCATGGCCCTGGTGGACCGAGGAGCCAATTTGGTGGGACTGATCTACGACGAGGCCCCCCGATCGCAGCTCGTTCGCTCAGGCTACGACAGACGCATCACCCGCGTGCGCGGCTCGGTGACTGATTACGCCCTGATGGAACGCGCGTTCAACGAATTCGAGATTGATACCTGCTTCCACCTGGCGGCCCAGGCCCTGGTAACAGTCGCCAATCGCGCTCCGCTGTCCACTTTCGAAAGCAACATCAAGGGCACGTGGACCCTGCTGGAGGCCGCCCGCCGCTGCCCAACTCTCACGCGATTGGTGATCGCCTCCAGCGACAAGGCTTACGGCGAGCACGAGGTTCTACCCTACAACGAGAACGCGCCGCTGCAAGGGCGGCATCCTTACGACGTCTCCAAGTCTTGCGCCGATCTCATCGCCTTGGCCTACGCCGAGACCTACGGCCTGCCGCTGGGCATCACCCGCTGCGGGAACATCTACGGCGGCGGCGACCTGCACTGGGATCGGGTAGTGCCGGGCACCATCCGCTCGGTGCTGCGAGGCGAACGCCCCATCGTGCGCAGCGACGGCACACTGACGCGCGATTATCTTTATGTCGAGGACATCGTCAGCGCCTACATCCTGCTGGCCGAGCACCTGGACGATCCGGCCATTCAAGGTCAAGCCCTCAACTTCGGCCTCAACGACCCCAGGACCGTGCTGGAGGTAGTCGGGGCCATCCTGGAGGTAGCCAGCCGCCCTGACCTGGAGCCCATCATCCTCAACCAGTCCCTCCACGAGATACGTCATCAGTACCTCAGCAGCGAGAAGGCCAGGCAACTGCTGGGCTGGGAGCCGCGGTGGACGTTGGAAGCTGGCTTGCGGGAGACGCTGGCCTGGTATCGAGAGTTCTTTGCTGGGAGAGGAGAATACGAAATGGCTGAAGAAAAGCAGTTGAAAGAAGCGCAGCTAGCCTACGGCACTGTGCCCGCAGACTCGGTAGAGCCGGTCATCCTCAAACAGGCTGGGCAACCGGTATTTGCAGTTCTCCCCTTTGAGGAGTATCGTCGGCTGCGGGACTTGGCATCTAGCGAGCATCAGCGCCGCCAGGCAGCGTGGGCCAGATTAAATGCGTTGCTCGAGGAAGTGCATAGCCGTCCTACTGACCTGACCTCCGAAGAAATCGAGGCTGAAATCACCATTGCCATGAACGAAGTCAAGGAGATGCATCGTGCCCATCGTGGCGGTCGTTGATACTAGTGTGTTAGTCTCAGCCTTTCTCAACCCAGTGGGCTTCCCTGCTCAGGTTCTGGCAGCAGCCAAAAGGGAGCGAGTTACCCTGGTGACCTCTACTCCGCTTTTGGAAGAACTGCGAGAGGTTCTGAGCCGACCTCGACTGATGCGGGCACGCGGTACCACGCCAGCTGACGCTGATGCCTTTGTCCAGAGCATTGCAGACGTAGCCTCTCAAGTGCCCGTCTCTGGGGCCTTGCAACTGTGTCGAGACCCTGATGACGATGTCCTGCTGGAAACCGCTGTCGTCAGTGGTGCAACCCACATCGTGAGCCGAGACGAGGACATCACCCGCGACCTGGAACTGGTGGCGCAGCTTGACAAACGGGGCATCAAAGCCATGACCGTCAGTCGTTTTCTGGCCGAGGTTGGGGAATGACATCACTGGAGGCTGTGAGCGTTCTGGTCACCGGCGCCACCGGCTTCATCGGCTCGCACCTGGCGGAGCGGCTGGTGGCCGAGGGGGCCGAGGTCACTCTAGCCGTCGAGCCAAGGGCCAGCAAAGCTAACATTGTGAGCATCCTGGACAGGGTGCGCGTTCACGAGGTTGATCTGCGCGACGGCCAGACGGTGTGGCAGTTGGTGCGAAAATGCCAGCCCTCCAGAATCTATCACCTGGCCGCCGTGGGCGTCACCGAGCCCGGCATAGATCCGAGACTCGCTGTGCAGGTCAACGTGATGGGGACGCTGAACCTTCTGGACGCGCTCACAGAGACGGACTGCGATTGCTTCGTCAACACCGGCACTTGCTACGAGTACGGCCACCACACCCCGCCGCCCCCCGCTCCCCCCAACTTTGGGGGGCTAGAGAACCCCGTTCCCCCCAAGGTTGGGGGGCCAGGGGGGCAACACGAGGCTCAGACGGTTGACCCCATCAACGCCTACGCCGCCTCCAAGTCGGCGGCCTGGCTCTTTTGCAACATGTATCACCGAACACATGGTTTCCCCATCGTCACCGTGCGACCCTTCACCACCTACGGCCCACGCCAGAGCAAACGGGCCCTCATCCCCCAGACCATCCTCTCCGCCCTGCGAGGGGAAGACCTGGCAATGACCGGAGGAGAGCAGACCCGCGATTTTACCTACGTTGACGACGTGGTCGAGGGTTACATCAGGGCCTCCCTTTCGGAAAAAGCCATCGGACAGACCATCAACCTGGGCACAGGGGAAGAGCGCCCTATCAAGGGTGTGGTGTTGAAAGTACTGGAGTTTATGGGCAACCCCGTGAAACCCTTGATCGGGGCGCTGCCCTATCGCCCCAGGGAGATATGGCGACTCTATTCCGACAGCAGCAAAGCCAGAGAGCTGTTGGGCTGGCAGCCACAGGTGAGCCTGGAGGACGGGCTGACAAAGACCATCGCCTGGTACACTGAACAGTTCAAAACGGGAGCCTTCGATGAGTGACGCTGATACCCTCAAAGGCGAAATATTCGAGAAGATCGCGGAATTCTACAGCCTGGAGCACGGAGAGCAACCCTTCATCCCCGGTCAGACCAAGATCCACTATGCCGGACGTGTTTACGACCAGCGGGAGATGATGGCCATGGTGGATGCCGTGCTGGAGTTCTGGCTGACCATGGGCCGCTACGCCGAGAGATTCGAGGAAAAGCTAGGTGAGTTCCTGGGAGTATCAGAGGTTGTATTTGTGAACTCCGGTTCCTCGGCCAACCTGCTGGCCATGGCGACGCTCCGCTCCAAAGAGCTGAAGGGCCATTTGGAACGAGGCGACGAGGTCATCACCCCCGCCGTCACTTTCCCCACCACCGTTGCCCCTTTGATTCAGAACGGCCTGATCCCCGTTTTCGCGGACTGCGAGCTTGGTACCTACAACCTCAATATCTCCACTTTGGAAGAGGCTATCTCCGAAAAGACCCGGGCGCTCTTCGCGCCCCACACCCTGGGCAATCCTTGCGAGATGGACGAGATCATGAAGCTGGCCGAGAAGTGGGAGCTCTTCGTCATTGAGGATGCCTGCGACGCTCTGGGCTCGCGCTTCGACGGTAGATACGTGGGCACTTTCGGACACCTGGGCACGCTGAGCTTTTATCCGGCCCACCACATCACCACGGGAGAAGGGGGCGCGGTCATCACCAACGACAAGAAGCTGGCCAAGATCGCCCGCTCCATCCGAGACTGGGGCCGCGCCTGCTGGTGTGAGTACAACACCACGGATCCCAACGGCGCTTGCGGGCGGCGCTTCGAGTGGAAGATACCCGGCCTGCCCGACACCTACGATCACCGCTACCTCTACACCAACATCGGCTACAACCTCAGGCCCACCGACATCCAGGCGGCCCTGGGAACTGTCCAACTGGCGAAGCTGCCTGGCTTCATCGAAAAGCGTAAACACAACTTCCAGAGGTTGTTCGAGGGATTGAGGCAGTACGAAGACCACCTGCTCCTCCCCCGCTGGAGCGAGCGGGCCGACGTGTCCTGGTTCGCCCTTCCCATCACCGTGAGGCCCGAGGCACCCTTCACCCGCCAGGAGCTGGTGCGCTGGCTGGAGGATGCTCGTATTGAGACCAGGCTCCTCTTCGCAGGCAACATCATCAAGCAGCCCGGCTATCGAGACATAGAGTGCAGGCTGGTAGGGAAACTGGAGAACTCCGACCTGGTGATGCGGAACTCCTTCTTCATTGGCGTGTATCCAGGGCTGGACGATGCGCGGATAGGCTACGTGTTGGACAAGTTCGAGGAGTTCTTTGCAAAGCCCCCCCTCAGTCCTTCCCAACCCTGGGGGGGAAGCGACAAGGAAGCGCCATGAAACTGTCCGTCATCATGTCTGCCTACAACGAAAAGGACACCATCCTGACCGCCCTGGAGAGGGTTAAGGCGGTGGAGATCGAGAAGGAGATCATCATCGTGGACAACTGCTCCACCGATGGAACACGAGAGCTGCTCCAGCAGATCAACGATGACGACACTCGCATCATCCTCCAGCCGGAGAACTTCGGCAAGGGAACCTCCATCAGGACGGCCATCCCCTACTGCACGGGTGATTACACCATAATTCAGGACGCTGATCTGGAATACGATCCTCAGGACTGGCACAGGCTCGTTGACCTGGCCCTGGAGAAAGACCTGGACGCCGTCTACGGTTCGCGAGTGCTGGGCGGTCCCAAGGCCATCTATACCCACTTCTATTGGGGTGTGAGCTTCCTGACGTTTTTGACCAACCTGCTTTTCAGAGCCAACCTGACCGATGTGGCCACGGCCTGCAAGATGGTGCGGACAAGCGTGCTCCAGGAGTTGGAATTGAACTGCGCAGGCTTCGACCTGGACTTCGAGCTGACGGACAAGCTTCTCAAGAATGGCTACCAGATCGCTGAGGTACCAGTTTCCTACCAGCCAAGGTCCTTCGAGGAGGGGAAGAAGATCAGGGCCAAAGATGGATTGAAGGCGCTGTTCACGATTCTCAGGGATTGGCTATTGGTCTAAATGGTCAGATGGTCCTTCATTAGTGTCAACTTAAGGAGGCCTGGCAGCGGGTTCGCCAACAGATAACCACGTATTCCTGACATAAGTCAGACGGTGAACACGCTTGGGGTTTGGACGCCGTCTAAGCGCCTTGACAGCCTCCACGAGACGGGTTTCGAGGGCAACCCAATCGACGGAAGAGCCAGGGATCAGCAACTCGACGTGGTGTTCGAGCACCTTTCCCACTACCGTCAAGCACGCTGGGATTGAGAAGGACTCGAGCGGATCTTTGGTTTCGTGCGCCGCCTTGAGGATGACGATGTGAGTCAGCACGTAGTGAATCAAGGCGGCATAGATCTGGATGCGGATGCCGTTCTCGCTGGTGGAGACAAAGTTGGCAATCTTCAAGACGCTTTTCAGGTCACGGAAAAAGATCTCGATCTGCCAGCGCAGGCGGTAGAGTTGCACGATCAGCTCAACCACGAAAACCTTCCAATCCAGCAGGCTGGTGATGTACAAATGCCATCGCTGGTTCTCGGCGACCCACTGTCCGACCAAGCGCACATCGTGGATCATCTTGGCCCCAGAAGGATGAGGGCTGGACAAGTTGACCAACAGATCACATTTCTTGCCGGTCAAGGTGATTTCTTTGAGTCGCTTGCCCACCCATTCCTGCGAACCGACGTAGACCGCCTTGATCAGCGGATTGCAGTCCGCCCGCAGGCGACTGATGAAGTGCTGTTTGCGCTCAATGATCTGGTCAAAGAGGTGATACTTCCAGTAGCCAAGATCAAAGATGTACAGCACTCGCTCACCTATCGGGCGTAGAAACTCCACAGTGCGGTCGTTGGCCTTCTGGGCGGTGATGGCCAGCACGTTGGGTACTCCTTGGAAGAGGTCCAAGACCGCGTGCAGTTTCAAGGCCGCCCATTTCTTGCGTCGTCCCGTGCGTGCCCCAGGAAAAGTCTGGATCAATTTCATTGACACACGCATGACCGTGCTGTCCACTAATCGTACCCGGTCGACGACTTCCAAGCAAGTCAGGCCAACTCCCTGTGCGAACAACAGTACATGACTGCTCAACAGATAGTTCAGCACGGCCTCGAAGTATTGCCAGGGACGACACTTGAGGTTCTCGCTGACGGCCTGCTTTGACCTGACGGCCTTGGTGACTGGCAACCCATCCATCACACAAGCCGCGACCGCCAAGCTGACCATGCCTATCAACGTCACCGGCCCACCCGGCCCCAAGGCGAGAATGACCAACCATAAGAAGCCCACGCAGGTCAGTTTCCGCTCTCGTACGTCCAACGCGCCTGTCTTGCGTGCCAAGGCTTTCAACTGCTCTGCGGGCAACAGTTTCTTCAGCACGGCTTTCTCTATCTTCACTCTCGGTGGAGTGATGATCGCCTTCTTCTCCTCAGGCGTGGCAGGGCGAAAGCGGTTGCGTTTGAAAGACGTGGTCTCGCCCGCTTGATTGGATGCCTGGCTCATGATGGAAGCTCCTCCTGACGCTAGATGTCATTGCCCATTATACACTCGAAGGCTTCCTTTGTCACTTCTGAACGAGCCAGGCCTTAAGTTGACACTAATGGATGGTCCTTGGTCTTTGGTCTATACTGAGCGCATTTTGGTTTTGTGAATTTGGGTGATGGCGGAAAGAGTACCACGGATGTGGAAATACATGATGCTCAACCACAAGTTGAGACAAAACGCCCCCTCTTGACCGCCGGAGGTGTGATTATCGTGTATTTCTTTATCCGAGGTACTCTCCCCCCACACACACAATTTCGCGCTTTTCAAGTGCGCTGAGTATAGTGGCCGAGGAGGCTAGATGAAAATTAAGCGGTTTGAGGATGTGCCAAGTTAGAGCACTCACCAACAAAAAGCAGATATTGGCCTTCCTACAGCAGGATCGCATCTACGCCGCCTACGCCGTCGGCGACCTGGAGCCGAGTCTCTTCGCCCAGTGCCAATGGTTTGGGGCCGAAGAAGATGGCAAGATAGATGCCCTGGCCCTGTTCTTCACCGGTCTCCAACCTCCTGCCCTCTTCGTCATGGGGGATACCGACGGCGTGACCGCTATCCTGGCTTCGGCTTTGCAGCCGGAGCGGGCCTACTTCACCTGTCGGGCGGAGCACCTGCCGGTAGTAGATGCCTTCTATGCCCTGGGCGAGATCGAGGAGATGTTCCGCATGGCGATAGCTCCAGCGGACTTCCGCCCCATCCCCGGCCCGACCATCAAGCTCGACCTCTCCCACCTGGACGCTCTACGCCAGCTCTACCGGCTGGGCGGCGGGGATGCCTTCGCTCCCTATCAACTGCAGGACGGGGTCTACTACGGCGTCGAGGTCGGCGGGCAGTTGGTCTCCGTGGCGGGCACCCACCTGATCTCGCCAACTTTCGGCGTGGCGGGAGTGGGCAACATCTTCACCCACCCCGACCATCGGCGCCGAGGCTACGCCACAGCCTGCACCAGCCAGGTGGTGGAAGAGCTTCTGGCCCTTCGACAGGCTCAGGACAGAGCTCAGAGCCTCGACGTCGTGCTCAACGTGAACCGCGAGAACACTGAAGCCATCGGAATCTACGAGAGATTAGGCTTCCGCAGGCATTGCCCATACATCGAAGTGATAGGCAATCGCAAATAGCCAATACCCAATATCAAATACCCGATCACAAACAAAGGAGAATCAAATGAGGAACATAATTCTGGAAAGTCTGAGCAGGATCCCCGTTGGTGAGCAGCAGGTGGAGCTGGTGGAGAGGAAAGGCGTCGGCCACCCCGACTCCATCTGCGACGCCATCATGGAGGCGATCTCAGTGGAGCTCTGCCGAGCGTACCTGGATACCTTCGGTCGCATCCTGCACCACAACATTGACAAGGGGCTCCTGGTGGCCGGCAGGACCACGCCTCGTCTGGGAGGCGGCACCGTCGAGGAGCCGATGCGCCTGGTGTTCGGCGACCGCGCGATCTACGAAGCACGCGGAAAGAAAATCCCGGTGGCTGACATCGCCGAGGCCACGGCCAAGGCCTGGCTGCGATCCAACCTGCGTTTCGTGGACGTAGAGAAGCACATCGTCTTCCAGAACGAGATCAAGCCCGGATCGCCAGAGCTAACCGACATCTTCGAGCGGGAGGTCATCGGGGCTAACGACACCTCAGCGGGGGTAGGCTACGCGCCCTTGACGGAGACAGAGGAACTGGTGTTAGCCACCGAGCGCCACCTGAACTCCACCGCTTTCAAGGCTGCCTTTCCTGAGGCGGGCGAAGACATCAAAGTAATGGGCTACCGGCACGACCACGAACTGGTGCTGACTATAGCCATAGCTTTCGTTGACCGCTTCGTCCCTACCGAAGAAGCCTATTTCGACCGCAAGGCGGCCATCCAGGCTGATCTGGAGGAATTCGTGGCCCGGCATCAGCACACCATCGAAGAAGTGACTGTGGACATCAACACCCTCGACGCGCCAGGCCGGGGGGAGGGCGGCATGTACCTGACCGTGCTGGGCACCTCGGCCGAGGGGGGCGATTGCGGCCAGGTGGGGCGGGGCAACAAGGTCAACGGAGTCATCGCCCTGAACCGACCCATGACCACCGAGGCAGCAGCAGGGAAAAACCCCGTCAGCCACGTAGGCAAGATCTATAGCCTGCTGTCCCACAAAATGGCCGAGCATGTCTACGCCTCCGTGCCGGGCATCAGAGAGGTTTACATCTGGCTTTGCAGCCAGATCGGCCATCCCATTGACCAGCCCTTGATCGCCTCGGCCCAGATCATTCTAGAGCCCGGCCTGGAGCTAGAGCCCATCCGCGGCGACGTGGAAGCCGTGATCGAAAACGAGCTGGCCAACATCTACGACTTCACCGCCCGCCTGGCGCGAGGGGAGTTCATGGTTTGGTGACAAATCAACAAGGAGGACTAAATGACTGACAACAACTACCACATTAAGGACATATCCTTGTCCACCAAAGGCCGATTCAAGATCGAGTGGGCGGAGCAGGAGATGCCAGTGCTGCGGCTGATCCGAGAGCGCTTCGCCCAGGAGAAACCCCTCAAGGGGATCAGGATCGCCGCCTGCCTCCACGTGACCTCGGAGACGGCGAACCTGGTCCACACCCTCCAGGAGGGCGGAGCCGACGTGTGCCTCTGCGCCTCCAACCCCCTCTCCACCCAGGACGACGTGACGGCCTCGATTGTGGCCAACTTCGAGATACCCGTCTTCGCTATCAAGGGCGAGGACAGCCAGACCTACTACCAACACATCAACGCCACCCTGGATCACGTCCCCCACGTCACCATGGACGACGGGGCGGACCTGGTGTCCACTCTGCACAAAGAGCGAGCCGATCTCATCGAGAGCATCATCGGCGGCACCGAGGAGACCACCACCGGCGTCATCCGCCTGCGGGCCATGGCCACCGAGGGCGCGCTGCGCTACCCCATCATCGCCGTCAACGACGCGGATACCAAACACCTCTTCGACAACCGCTACGGCACCGGCCAATCAACCATTGACGGCATCCTGCGGGCCACAAACTTCTTGCTGGCCGGCAGGAACTTCGTGGTGGGCGGCTACGGCTGGTGCTCGCGGGGCATCGCCATGCGAGCGCGAGGCATGGGGGCCAACGTCATCGTCACCGAGGTGAACCCCATGCGCGCCCTGGAGGCAGTGATGGATGGCTTCCGGGTGATGCCCATGATCGAGGCGGCCAGGATCGGCGACGTCTTCGTCACCTCCACCGGCGACAAGAACGTCATAGATAGGCACCATATAGAGGTCATGAAGGATGGGGCCATCCTGGCCAACTCTGGCCACTTCAACGTGGAGATCAACATCCCGGCCCTGGAGGAGATGGCCGTCGAGGTGCGACCCGTGCGCGAGTCCGTCAAACAGTACATCCTGTCGGACGGACGGCGCATCAACCTGTTGGCTGAGGGGCGGCTGGTGAACCTGGCTGCGGCGGAGGGACACCCGGCCAGCGTGATGGACATGAGCTTCGCCAACCAGTCCCTGGCGGTGGAGTACATGGTCAAGCACGGAGGGGAGCTGGAGAAGAAGGTGTACCGCGTGCCCGAGGAGATAGACCGGAGAATCGCCCGCCTGAAACTTGCCAGCATGGGCATCGAGATTGATACCCTCACGGAGGAGCAGGAGAAGTACCTGCGGTCGTGGGAGGCAGGGACGTGAGGGGGTAGATGGGAAACTGGTAAATTGGGAGGAAAACGAAAAGCCACCTGTGCCAACCGCACGGTGGCTTTTTTGTTGTCGCATTGTCCACTCTCAAGCGTCCCGCGCCACAACCAGCAAGGTGATGTCATCAAACTGAGGCGCATGGCCCATGAATTGGTGAACCTCCGCCAGTAGTGCGTCCTGGATTGCTTGAGCCGAACGTCCCAGGTTGGCTTGCACGGCCTCCAGTAACCGCTCCGACCGGAAGAACTCATCCTGCTCATCCAGAGCATCGGTGATGCCATCAGTGTATAACAATAGCACATCGCCGGGACCGAGCTGAACAGTCTCCGGCTTCCAAGCCGCATTTGCTTCTATACCCAGCGGCATCCCGGTTCTGGGCAGTGCTCGCACCTGGTCTGTGTTCTGGACGCACAGAAGATAAGGTGGGATGTGCCCGGCATTGCTATAAGTCAACACTCCGGTAGACGGATCGAGAATGCCGTAAAAGACCGTGACGAACATATCTGCCTGGCAGTCTGTCAGAAGACGACCATTGGTGGCACTGAGCACGTGATCAGGGCGAGTATGATGCTCAACAGCATAAGTGCGCATCAGCGTACAGCACGAGGCCATGTACACCGCAGACCCCAACCCTTTGTCGGCCACGTCAGCGATAATCAGTCCCCATCGCCCATTGGGTAGGCGTATGAAGTCGTAGAAATCGCCGCCGGTCTCTCTGGCTGGTTCCAGCGTAGCTGCAAGCTGCCAGCCGGTCAAGTGAGGGATATCGCGGGGCAGGAAACTGGACTGGATTTGCCAGGCCATGGCCAATTCCCTCGCGATAGCCTGTTGGGCCTGTTCATAGAGGCGGGCGTTCTCGATGGCAACGGCTGCTTCCTTGGCCAACAGGGTGAGGAGTTCTCCCTGCCAGGGTGTTGCTTGCCACTCCTCATAGGTGTACACCTCCAGGATTCCTATGGGGTGATCTCTTGCCCTTAGGGGCATGGTCAACAGCGAATGCCACCCCATCTCCTCGGCCCGATCCTTGTGGCGATAACCTGGGGCTGTCTGCACATCTCTGAGGAATAGTGGGTCCGGGCGTTGTAGGAAACTCCTGGTAGGCTCGATGTCCATTCTCAAGCGAAAGGCTTTGACGTACTGCTCACCATGAGGGCCCGAATAGGCCCCCACGCGGAGCTCAGGCTCATCTCCTTCACGGACCCAGATCAAGGCCACGGGCACATTCAAAAGCCGGCGTGCATTGTCCGCAATCCTCTGGAGTATCTCGTCCCTCGAAGCACTCGTGACGTCTATCCCGCCCACCGCTCGCAGGACGTCAATCAATCTGGTGCGAATGAGCGCGGTGGTCAGATGTGAAGCCATGGTCTCGGCCGACATGATCTCATCTGACAAATCGTGGCGCTCCTCAAAGGCGATGACCATCACCCCCAACCTCTCGTTGCCCACACTCAGAGGTAACCACAGGCACAAGCACGAGTTGCTATCAAGATCACACCTGCTGCAAAACGCGCGGTCTTCTATCGAAGGCTCCTGGTTGGCCATCACCTCTTTGGCAATCCCGTCTCGCCTCAGCAGACCATCCGCCAGGTGCAACTCCTCTCGGCTGGCAACCGCTTCCAGGCGGAATCTGCCTATCGTCCTATCGTACAGACAGATGGCTACCGTGTCCGCCTCGCTGGCGCCGAGCACCATCCACGCAGCCCGTTCAACCACCGTCTCCGGATCCAGCGCCGATCCAATCTCCAGTGTTACCTCGTGCAAGCTGAGGAGTTTCCTCGTCTGGTCATGAATCCTCCGGCCTTCTTTGAGCATCTCCTTCCTGTGAAAAAGAAAGCGCTCGTATACTTCGTTCCTGAATCCATAGCGCCCGTCGTCAATGCGCACAATTCCCGTCAACTGCATCTTGTTGACATCGGCCTGGCGTTCGCTGGCCACTACCTCTTTCCCTTCCAAGAGATCTACCAGGATTCCTGCCAGGTCTGGCTCGCGCTTCAGGTTTCTCACCAGCAATGAGAAACACCTATCTTCCCGATAGTACATGCTCGCCAGTCGCTCAATTGCTTCCGAAACCGTCGCCTGGGTTATGGTTTCGTGTCCTGTGCCTTGCGCCTCTCGGACGCATGTGTGGCAGATTCTCTGGATGAAGTATTTGTCTCCTCGGGTCGCGGCAATGATGCGCGAAACGGCAGCGTCATCGAAGAACAGCCCGCTCAGGCGCTGTCCCAGCCTCACGAGCTGTTCAGCCTCTTCTGGACTCAGGTCGCGTAGCCAATATCTCTCGGCGATATTGAACGGTGAGCCAGAACCCGTGGAAAGCGCGTAGGGGCTTTGGGAGCCGCTGATCAGCACACTTATCTTGTGGTACTCAGGGTCAGTCAGCCGCTGGTTATACAGCACCCGCGTGCACCGCACGAGCATCTTAACCAATTCGTACGAAAGGAAGTCGGCGTCCAGACTATCCACTCCCAGGACGAGCCTGACCGCTTTGCCCCGCACTGTGTTGGCCACAGCCTCACGGAAGCCAGCACAGCCGGTGATCTCAGACCAGGGTTGCGCTGTTTCTGAGAACAGTTCCCGCCCTCTCTCAGCAAGACCTCGAAACAAGGCTCTCTCATCAGCCGGTGCATCCAGCGTCTGCAGATCTATGTAGAGGCATCGGCAGCGTTCCTCTCGCTCTCGAGCCGTGCGCAGCACGTCTTGGGTCATAGAAGTGAGGCCACTCACTCTTGGCCCAAGCAAGGTATAGTAGTTGCCAAGTAGGAGACCATTGACGATGCGATCCACAGCTCGTGTGTCCCGGAAACACACCTCGTCGGGTTCAGCAACAGGCTTCTCAAAGACGAAGGGATTGCCGCTCATGGATATCTGCCTCCCTGCATCCTGAACTTGATATGCTCCTTGGCCTTGGTGAACAGGAACTCGCTGCCATATCTCTCTCGCAAGAGCTGTGGAAAGACAGGTATGGCAAACTGGTAGTCATTCCCCGTCCGATGCCAGATCCCCAATGCCTCCAGTTTACGGCAGGCGTCTTCCAGGTAACGAGTTTCTATGAGGATCCGGCGCCGTTTCATCTGTCTGTCCACATCCTCCACCGAGAATTGCGTTCTGTCGGATACAGCATAAGCAACGGCTTTCTCCAGGTCATTGGTGTTGAAGACAAAGGTCTCCAGGACCCGGACTCTAAAGCTCTCATCGTCCGTCAGCGTGGTCAAATGCTTTGCGGTTAGATCCCGAGTGCCCTCTTCGTCCAGGTCGCGCATCAAACTCAAGCAGTAATACTGAATGAAGTTGGGGTGACCAGCCGTTTCCTTATAAATTCGTTGGATCACCTGATCGCGGCCGGCTATCTTCACGCCCAGGCTGTCCATCGGAGACCCTATCAGGTCGGCGGCCTGAGAATACTTGAGGTTGGACAAGGTCAGAAGTGTACTGGTGAAGTTGAAAGGAGAACCTGGCTCTGCCAGCTCGCGCTGAGCCTCTCGAAAACCAGAGAAAATGAACCGGCAGGACCCTTCCTGAAAACTGGCTCTGAGGGTCTTCATCAGTGCATAATCGTTCGGACGATCAAACTTCAGCAGGTGATCTATCTCATCCAGAAAGAAAACGATTCTACCTTTGCGCATTGATTTCATACGCTCCATGAATCGTGGGAAATAGCCCGCGTAGCTCGCCCCCATACGCCACAGGCGACGCTGCTCCCTGGGATACAGCCTGCTGATGATCTGTTCAAAGAAAGCGTGTATATCAGTGAAGGCCATACAATCCACGTACAGGAACCTCTTCGAATCGGGCTCTTCCATCTCCATTCTGCGTTTCACCTCTTTCAACAGAGAGGTTTTGCCGATGCGCCGGGTGCCGATAATGGCATAGCAGGTGTTGGGATGGGTTAGAATAGTGCGGATCTCGTATTCTCGCCCAAAGAACATGCTGTCGGTCACTGGGGCGCTCGCCTCGTAGGGGGCCAGAAAGGATAGGGGTACTTGATAACGAATGCGCGCCAGGAGCTCATCCGACGGGGCGCGAGACCCGATGACTTGTCTCATATCCTCTGAATCCAACACCACCATGTAGTACGGGGGCTTGTTGGCCAGGCGTCGCAACTCAAAAGAACGCCCTTCCAGAAGGGCAACAGGGATCCGATCCTGAACTTGCAGTTGCAAGACGACGTCTCTGAGGGTGGCCATGATCCGCTGGGGAGAATGTTGCCTTAGCTCTTGTTCAGGTATTTCGATAAACGGAGAACGGTCCGAGAAGCGGAGTCTGAGCTTCGAAAGGTCAACGTAGAGAACGCGCAAACCCAGGAGTTCTTTGGGACGCCCCCTCCGCTCATATTTCAGTTCACGCAAACGACGAATGAATTTCTCAGGCAACGTCATCTCACCCATGTCACCCTCCTTGAAACCACTGGCGCTGGCCCAATCATCTTCACTCACATTGGATGCCAATCGTCCACCATTATAACACGATTTCTAAGATCAAGCAATGTGGCAGGAAGCATGGGCGTAAATATCATGGGGGCTTGCCTTTTTGGGCGAAATGGGGTATTATTTAGGCCGCATCGCAGAGGAGGAAAGGGGTAATGGTGCGGGCACTGATCACGGGAATCTCAGGCTTCGTAGGCAGCCACCTGGCCGAATATCTTCTCGAACACACCGACTGGCACGTAGCCGGCACTGTCTACGGCCCTGAGGAGAATATTGAGCATCTGCGAGACAAGCTGGAACTCTACCCGGCAGAGCTTTCAGAGCTAGAGACAGTGATCTCGATCCTGAAGCAAGCGAAGCCGAATTACATCTTTCACCTGGCTGCCCAGCCCCTCGTCTCCCTCTCCCGACGCGACCCCTGGGGAACCCTGGCCGTCAACATCCGTCTCCAGCTCAATATCCTGGAGGCTGTCGCCAGGCTGGGATCGTCGGCCCTTCGGCAGAGCCCTTCGACGAGCTCAGGGGGGACCTCAGGGCAGGCCAGGATACTGGTGGTTGGCTCCAGCGAGGAGTATGGGCAGGTGCAGCCTGACGAGTTGCCGATAAAAGAAACGAATCCCCTGCGCCCCACCAGTCCCTACGCGGTGAGCAAAGTGGCCCAGGACATGCTGGGGCTGCAATACCACTTGAGCCACAAGCTGTACACCGTGCGGGTGCGATCCTTCAATCACGTCGGCCCCCGCCAGCGCCCCGGCTTTGTGGCCCCCGACTTCGCCAGTCAGATAGCTGAAGCTGAAGCGGGGCTGCGCGAACCCGTCATCCAGGTCGGCAACCTGGAACCTCAGCGCGACTTCAGCGACGTGCGAGACGTGGTGCGCGGATACCACCTGCTCATCACCCGGGGAGAACCAGGGGAGGTATATAATCTGGGCTCGGAGCAGGCTCACTCCGTAGGGGAAATACTGGAAACATTGCTGGCCCTGAGCAAAGTCCCCATCACCGTCGAACAGGATCCAGCGCGACTCCGCCCCACCGACGTCCCTGTGATAGTCGGCGACTGCACCAGGATCCGAGAGCAGACCGGCTGGCGAACCACCATATCCTTCCAAGATAGCCTGCAGGACGTGCTGGATTATTGGCGGGAAGCAACCAAAAAGGACAAGGAGAATTAAATGACCAAGAAAGCACTGGTTACCGGCGTCACCGGCCAAGACGGCTCCTACCTGGCCGAGTTTCTGTTGGAAAAGGGCTACGAGGTGATCGGCATGGTGCGCCGCACCAGCACCGTGAACTTTGAGCGCATCAAGCACATTCAGGACCAGATCACTCTGGCCCCCGGCGATCTGATGGATCAGGTTTCCATCATTGACATCTTGCGAGAGCACTGCCCCGATGAGGTCTACAATCTGGCGGCTCAATCCTTTGTCCCCATCTCCTGGAGCCAACCGGTATTGACCGGCGAAGTGACAGCTCTGGGGGTGACTCGCGTGCTGGACGCCATTCGTACCATAGACCCGACCATCAGGTTCTACCAGGCGTCCTCGTCTGAGATGTTTGGCAAGGTGAGGGAAACGCCCCAAACCGAGAACACCCCCTTCTATCCCCGCAGCCCCTACGGGGTGGCCAAGGTTTACGGCCACTGGATCACCGTCAACTACAGGGAGAGCTATGACCTGTTCGCCTGCTCAGGTATTCTTTTTAACCACGAGAGCCCTCGTCGAGGCCTGGAGTTCTCCACCCACAAAGTGACCCACGGTGTGGCTCGCATCAAGTTGGGCCTGGACAATGAGCTCAGGATGGGCAACCTGGACGCCAAACGAGACTGGGGCTACGCGGGCGATTACGTCAAGGCCATGTGGCTCATGCTCCAGCAGGACGAGCCAGATGACTACGTGGTAGGTACCGGCAGTACCCACTCGGTGCGGGAGCTCTGCGAAGTGGCCTTCGACTACCTCGGCCTGGACTGGCAGGATCACGTGGTGGTGGACCCCAGGTTCCTCCGTCCAGCCGACGTGGATTTTCTGGTGGCCGATGCTGCCAAGGCTCACACCAGGCTGGGCTGGGAGCCCACCGTCACCTTTGAAGAACTGATCCAGATGATGATAGACGCCGATCTGGAAGCGTTAAAGAGGGAAAACAACTTATGAAGGTCCAGCGAAGCTTCGCCTCAAGCCGACAAGTAATAGGACGCAGATACACGCAGATTTTCGCAGATAGGAATAGAAATCAGCGTAGATCAGCGTTAATCTGCGTCCAGAATAATGATGAAGCTGGGCAACGAGAATCGCCAAAGGGATGGGAGGTTTTTCGCTCCCTGGGGCGTGATACCCAACCTGGGCGACTACCAAACGCTGCCGCAGAACACGATCACTACCTTTATGAGAAAGAGCAATGAGGCAGATATTTGTTGATACGAGTGCATGGGATGCCATCGCCGATAGCGGTGACCCTAACCACGACGTGGCACTATTGTTCAGAGATGAGATTGCTGGACAATGTCAGTTGGTCGTAACCAACTACATCTGTCAGTCAGATGGTGAGGAAAGGCTTACTTTAGATTAAGGAAGGAGCAAATGGCTAGACTTTTCGGCACCGACGGTATCCGTGGCGTGGCTAATCAATGGCCGCTTACCCCTGCTTTCGCTCTGAGAATAGGGCAGGCAACTGCTCAGATAATCACTCGTGATGGGGATACCAGGCCGAAGGTTGTGATCGGTCGTGATCCTCGGCAGTCTGGGACCATGCTAGAGAGCGCCCTGGCAACCGGCCTGATGTCGCAGGGTGTTGATGTGATGCTGGCCGGGGTCATCCCGACACCCGGCGTAGCTTATCTGACCCGAACGCATCAGACGCAGTTAGGAATTGTGATCTCCGCTTCGCATAATCCCTTCGATCACAATGGGATCAAAATCTTTGCAGCCAACGGTTTCAAGATTCCCGACGAGACGGAAATGGAAATCGAGCGGTTGTTGTTCAATTCAGATGTTGGATTTGAGGGGACGGATGCAAAGGGGCCAGGTCAAAGCTGGTATGCCAGCAATTGGCGGCAGGACTACACCGACCATCTCGTCAACGGGTGGGGAGAAGGTCGTCCTTTACAAGGTAAGCGCATTGTGCTGGACTGTGCTAACGGTGCGACTTCGGAAATCGCGCCGCAGGTGTTCCGGCGTCTTGGCGCCCATGTTATCGCGATGGAGAACACACCGGATGGGCTCAATATTAATGAGCACTATGAGTATATCCGTCCTGAGTCTGTTTGCGCTGCTGTTCTGAGGGAAAAGGCGCTCGTGGGTGTCGCCTTCGACGGCGATGGCGATCGGGTGATATTGGTTGATGAAAAGGGCAACTTTGTCAACGGGGATGCGATCATGGCCATACTGGCCCGTGATATGAAGCGGAAGGGCCTGTTGACCAATAATGCCGTGGTCGCCACACCCATGAGCAATTGGGGACTCAAAGCATCATTGGAAGAAGCCGACATTCGTCTGGAAGAGACGTCGGTGGGTGACCGATTTGTGTTGCAGCGAATGATCGAGGAGAACTACGCGCTGGGAGGGGAGCAATCGGGCCATATCATTATGTTGAGGGATGGGCAGACCACAGGGGATGGCATCTACACCGCCCTGGCGGTGCTAAAGGTGGTCGCGAGCGAGGCCAACCAAAGCCTGTCTACGCTGGCGGCCTGTATGCGGGAGATGCCTGAGTGCCTGGTGAACATTGATGTCCCCAGCAAGCCTCCTTTGCAGACCATTCCGGAGGTGCAGGCAGCGCTTCGACGGCTGCATGAATCGCTGGGCGATAACATTGACGTGACGCTACGGTACTCAGGGACGGAGAGCAAGCTGCGGCTGAAGATTCGAGCCGGCGAAGAACACGACCAACAAACGCTGGAACGAGAAGCAGAAGCTTTTATGGCGGTTGCCAGGCAGGCGATCAAATGAACAGAGAGTATGATACAAAGTTCCGGTTGATGACATACAACATAGGGGGAGGAAGAAGAGATTTCGGCTCAGTGCTCAGCGCTGTCATCGAAGTGGTCAGGGAGGTTTCGCCAGACATCTTGGTTGTTCAAGAGGCTACAGATTTTCAGGATGCAAACGGCGCTTGGCAAAGAGATGATCTTACTCAAATTGCCCAGGCCGGAGGGTTTGGTAATAATTACCACTTTAAGCCAACTCTTTCCATGCGGGAGCATATAGATGTGAGAAAAACTTTGTTTGTTGATGCTATATTCAACGACTGGCAGGATTGGAGACAGGGGTATGCCATATTCTCTCATTTGGAGTTTGTGCGGTTAAGCGATCCGTCGCAGCCTGGCGAGCCGAGGAACGTACCGCTCTATCGGATGCCACTCTACCAGGGGAATCGAGATACGGAACCCAGATACGCATTGCTAGCTCGAATCAAGAAGGAACCTATCCATCCATTTATCGTTGGTGTACACTTTACGACTTTGGTTGGTGAACGGAAAAAAGCGGGAGGCCCTTGGTCACTTCCCGGCAAAGCCAAGGAAGCTCAGGACCTTCGGGTCGAGCAAGCAAAGCGACTTGTAGATTTGCTGGAAAAACACGTTCTCGAGGCCGAAGAAGTGGTCTTTCTGCTGGGCGACTTCAACGCCGAACCCAGCGAGCCGTGTATATCGGTGCTAGAGAATGAAGGGTTCGTGCGCCTGGCACCTCCCGAGGAGCCTGGTTATACTCACCCAAGAATCCGCAAACTCATAGATCACATTTTCGTGTACCCTGGCAACAGACTGGTAGATTACACATGTCGGATAATAAATACCCCAACTGCCCAGGAGGCATCAGATCACTTGCCCGTGATAGCCGATGTCAGGGTGATATAATCTCATGGCAAGAGGATAGAACATGACAGAAGAACGTGAGCTGGAACGAATTGAGGCCTGGCTCGAACAAGATGAATTGCAGCGGTCTCGAACGGGAGCAATGTTCGTCAAACTTCTCAGAATTCTGACTGAGGCCGAATCGCCAGGGATTTGGAACCCGGCAATCAGGGCGGCTCATCACTTCCTGGAAGTAGTCGAACGTGAACTGGCCCGTGACCTGCAATGGACACACGCAGAATCGGCAAAACTGTTCAGCATGCTGCTAACTGTTCTTGCAGAAGCGGGACAGTACCGGCACGAGACTTTTAGCGGAGACGTGGAACGCCGCAAATTGATAGGCGAGGAACTGCTGCCACAGATGGGACAGTTGAGAGAGCACGCCATTTCTGTCGCCAAACAATACTTACGCCAACCTGTGTTCTCTTCTTTGAAACTCTACATCGAAGCGGAGATTTTCCCGCTGCTAGAGAGCATGGGCGACACGTCAGGTAAGAATTCGCGACTGGCCCGAGACCGATACATGCCGTTTCGTGTCATTCAAGCAGGTAATGTGATGGAGCGTCTGTATAGCCTCCGCCTCCGAACTACCGACCCGCGCCTGGTTGGAAGCGAAGGCACACCGGGGCTGCTCCGCGAGACCTACAACCGCAAGTATGCGAGATTTGGCACCTCAGGAGTCAGAGGGCGTTGGGGGCTGGACTTTACCGAGACCCGCGCCAGGCGTGTGGTGCAGGCCATCTGCGACTTCTTGAAAGCCTCTGCTGTCCCTGCCTACGTCGGAGCGGAAGACCTTCAAGGCAAGCGGGTGGTCATTGGATACGACAGCAGAAAGAACGCTCGGCTTGTAGCCGAATGGACTGCTCAGGTATGCCTGGCCAACGGTTTCAAGGTTGATCTGTCCAGCCGAGACACACCAACTCCTGCACTGGTGTATTATTTGACAGATTACCTTGACCAGGACGAGGTCGCGGGCCTGATCAACTGCACGGCCAGTCACAACCCTCCAGAGTGGCAAGGAATCAAGTTCAACCCTCGTCAGGGATATCCGGCCCCAACCAGTCTAACGGACTTTATTGCTGCGCGGGCCAATCAATTCCAACTTCTGGACGAGTGTGCACCGGTCGCGGATTTGGCTGAAGCAGAGGAGCGTGGTGACCTGCGCGGCTTTGATCCCATTGTCAATTATAGTAACTGGGTGCTGGACAGCGGAAATGGCAATCAGCGGATTTCAATTGATCCTGACAGAATTCGACGGCACTTTGAAGGTGGGCTTGTAGTTGTTGATGAGATGCACGGTACTAGTCGCGGCTACCTGACCCGACTTCTGGGTGAAATTGGAGTTCGCTATAAAGTCATCCATGCTGAACGGGATTCTAACCTCCCTGGCTTGGACTATGCCAACCCTGAGGAACCCTTTATCAACACCCTGAAGGCCAAAGTGCGGGAGTTGGACGATGTGCTATTGGGATTAGGGATGGACACGGACGCCGATCGTTTTGGCGTCGTGGATGGAGATGGGACTTACTATCGCCCCAATCAAGTGTTGCCGATGCTGGTCAGATACCTGGGCATTGATCGTCAGTTAACTGGTCGCGTGATCGCTACCCAAACCGGATCGCCGCTGATCGAGAAGCTGGCCGGAATGATCCCGAACAATGAGCAGAACCAACCAGAACGGAGTGTTGTGCCGGCTTTCATCGAGCATCCATTTTATCAACGGCGGGTGGGCGAGCGTGAAGACCGGGTGTATCAACATACGTTTATGGTGCCAGTAGGCATCAAATACATCGAGGAACAACGACGCACAGACCGCGGGTACAGGTTGCTCAAAGAGCTACCTGAGGGCTGGCGAGACACCATCCTGATCGGCGGCGAGGAAAGCTCAGGATTGACCAGCCGGGGGCACGTAACAGACAAGGATGGCGTGTGGGCCAATCTGCTGATTATGGACATGGTCGCATATTATGACAAGCCACTAAAACAGATCTGGGAGGACACAACGGCGGTCGCGGGTTGGACATCCTTTGGAGGACTGGAGCTGGGCGCCACTTATTCCAATGCAGGGCGGGCAGACGTTGACGCAATACTGGAGGCAAAGGAAGAACTCATCAACGACTTTCTTGATCGGTTTAAGGGAAAAGCAGTTGGTGAAGGCGTCTTTGCGGATCTGCAGGTCGTGTATGTCGGTGGGATCAGGTACGATTTTGTCGAGCTCCAACTGCGCGACACTGAAGGCGATGACCAACACTACTTGCGGGTTCGCGCGTCAGGGACAGAACCCATCAACAGAATCTACGTTGAAAGCAGTGATCCTGACATCGCCAAACGCTTGATGGAGACAGCACTGAGGCGACTGGAAGAACTATCGGCCGCTGAGATCCAGAAAGCTCACTCAGAGTGGCGCCTGGCTGACATTCTATCAGCTACTCAGCCGTCTTCCACTCTGGTCAAGACAGTGAAGTCAGTCATTGATTCCCATGGCGACTGGAGTCGCCAGAGTGTCATCTCGAAGTTGGAACGAATCCTGCCTACAGTAGAGCGGCGAAATCAACGTGCAATACGGGCCAGGATTGTGGCACTGGCAGCAGATTGACAGCGGACTTCGTCGTGAGCTCAGTCGAACGATAAATGGATGGACCCAATTGCTAATTAACAAGGTGGGATTGGGAGATTGGTTATGGAGACGATGACCGTTTTGAAAGAGGCGTCGGAAAGGTTAGGGATACCTGAGGGTGCTCTTCTGAGGCAAAGCTTCACTTCCTACCTGCGGGAGCGGAAACGCGCGTTGATGACTGAGCGGTTCGAGATGCTCTCCCGTTACCGAGTGGGTTCGCCCGAAGAACTCGAGAGGGAAATTGAGATCGGAGCGGTCCCTGAGCACCCGACTTGGGAGGACTACATCGAGCTTACCAATCTAGAGGACGAGCTGGCCCGTCTAGAGGATAATCTCCATTCCCTTCATGCTTGGACTTTGGACAAAGTGGCTTTTGGGAGGTTGAGGCGGTCCTACACGCATCTTGACAGACGTATATAGTAGTACGTCAACAATCCACTACTACATGTAGTAGGCAACCGATGCTAGGTTCGGCCAAAATCGGGTCAGATACGATTTGTCCAAAGTCCAATTCATGCGGAAAGCAGCTTTATTAGCGATTCCCCCGAGGAAGCACTGAGGGATTTCCTCGATTTCGTAAGGGAAAGGCTGGCGGAGATTGCCAGAGAGGCATAAGGATATGTTTCTCACTGACACCCACACCCACCTCGGCTTCCCCCAGTTCGACAGCGACCGAGAGCGGGTCATCGAGCGAGCAAAAACTGCCGGGATAAAGGCTATCGTGAACGTTGGAGCAGACCTGGCTTCCAGCCAGGCTGCGGTGGCCCTGGCCGAGGCATACCCCCAAATATACGCGGCGGTGGGAGTGCACCCCCATGACGCCAAGACCCTGACGGGGGAGACGCTGGAAGAGCTGAGAGATTTGGCTAACCATCCCAGAGTAGTCGCCATCGGCGAGATCGGGCTCGATTTCTATCGAGATTTATCGCCCCGAGATAAACAGCACCAGGCCTTCCAACAGCAGTTGGCCCTGGCGAGCGAAATAGGGAAGCCGGTCATCATTCATGACCGCGACGCCCACTCAGAAGTCATGGCCATTCTGCGCCACTGGATCGAGAGCAGCCACAAGCCAGCAGCCATAAGCCACCAGCCAGTGGGTGTTCTGCACTGTTTCTCAGGCGATCTGGCCATGGCCCAAGAGGCCATCGAACTGGACTTCTACATCTCCATCGCAGGCCCCGTGACTTTCAAGAATGCCCAGGGCCTGCGCGAGCTGGTCCGCCAATTCCCTCTGGAGAAGCTCCTGGTGGAGACCGATTGTCCCTACCTGGCGCCGCATCCCTACCGTGGGAAGCGTAACGAGCCTGCCTATGTAAAGTTGGTGGCTCAGGAAGTCGCCCGTATACAAGGGGTATCACTAGAAGCAGTAGCCCGTATCACCTCGGACAATGCCCAAGCACTCTTTGCACTGAAGTTTTGAACGAAAGGAAGAAGTCTTGAAGACTATCCCTATCCTCGAACTCATCCACGAGGAACTGGAGCGCGTCGAGCGCAAGATGCGCGAAGCTTCTCGCATTGAATATGAACAAATGAGGGCCATACTAGATTATCTTCTGAGCGGCAGGGGCAAGCGTCTGCGCCCTGCTTTGGTTCTGTTGTCGAGCAAATTCTATCCCACCGATGCTGAAAAGGTCACTTGTCTGGCCGCAGCGGTGGAGACGCTCCACACAGCTACCCTCGTCCACGACGATCTGATAGACAACGCCCTCCTGCGCCGTGGTAACCCCACCCTTAATGCCTTATGGAACAGCGCAGCGACGGTTTTGACCGGAGATTACCTCTTCGCACAAGCAGCGGCTTTTGCCGCCGAGACCGAGAGTGTGCGCGTGATCTCCATCTTCGCCCAAACCTTGATGACCATCTGCAGCGGTGAGTTGAATCAAATCTTTGGTAGTGACGGGAGACAGCCAACCAGGGAACATTACTATCAACGCATCTACAGTAAGACCGCCTCTCTCTTCGCAGCATCAGCGGAAGCGGGATCCCTTCTGGGCGAAGCATCGCAGGCAGAAGCGCAAGCTTTGCGCGATTATGGCCATAACCTGGGCATGGCCTTCCAGATCGTGGACGACATCCTCGACTTCGCAGGCGACGAGGGCGATCTGGGCAAGCCCGTCGGCAGCGACCTGCGCCAGGGAATCATTACCCTGCCCGCCATCTGTTTCCTTGAGGCACATCCAGAGGATGGGACAGTGGCCAGGGTGCTAAGAGGCCGAGGTGATGGGGACGACGAGGTTAGGGCCGCAGTGGAGGCGATCAAAGAGTCGGGGGCCATCGAATCATCCACAGCCGAGGCCAAGAGGTTCGTTTCCAGAAGCCGAGATGCCCTCTCCATTCTACCCCACAACGACTATCGCCAGGCCATGCTCGATTTAGCCGATTTTGTCGTAGAGCGGCAAAAGTGAGAAACTCCCCAAGTGCCTACTTTCTGATAGATGTCTGTGACGCGGCGGCCCAGAAGCCGCCGTCTTAGCAAATGGAGGTTGGATGTTGGATGTTGGATATTGGAGACCTGTCCTGAGCTCAGTCGAAGGGTCGGAGATTGGAAGTGATCTGTCCATTGTGATCGTGAACTGGAACGTACGGGACCTCCTGAGGCATTGTCTTCATTCCATCTTCCAACTTCCATCTTCCAACTTCCAGACCGAGGTCATCGTGGTTGACAGCGCTTCTTCTGATGGCAGCGTGGCGATGGTAGAAGAAGAGTTTCCCCAGGTGCGACTCATCGCCAACAGCGAGAATGTGGGCTTCACTGTGGGCAGCAACCAGGGCATCGCCGCCAGCCGAGGGCGATACGTCCTCCTGTTGAACCCAGACACCGAGATCGTTGGCGACGCCCTGGCGACGATGGTCGAGTACCTGGATGACCAACCTCAAGTGGGGGCACTGGGGCCGCAGCTCCTGAACCCCGACGGGAGCATCCAGTCCTCGCGGCGCCGCTTCCCCAGCCTGGCTACAGCCTTCTTAGAAAGCACCATCCTGCAACAGTGGTTCCCCCACAATCGCATCGCCAGACACTATTACATGGCAGACCAACCTGACGACGAGGTACAAGAGGTGGACTGGGTCACCGGGGCCTGCTTGCTGACGCGCCGAGAGGCCATCCAAAATGTGGGTGTGTTAGACGAGGGCTTCTTCATGTACTCCGAGGAGTTGGATTGGTGCCGTCGAGCAAAGGAACGAGGTTGGAAAGTGGTCTACCTGCCCACAGCCAGAGTGATCCACCACGGAGGGCAGTCGAGTGAGCAGGTCAAATCCTTCCAGCACATCCAATTCCAGCGCAGCAAAATCCGCTATTTCCGCAAGCATCATGGCCTGTGGCAAGCGGAAGTATTGCGATCATTCATCCTGTCCACCTACCTCTACCAACTGATTGCAGAGGCCCTCAAGTGGTTGGTGGGGCATAAACGCCCTTTGCGAGCAATGAGGGTCAAGTCGTACTGGCAAGTGTTAGAATCGAGGTTAGCCTGAGATGAACGAGCGAGAGTTCACGAACAAAGTCACGAACAGTCAAGAGGACTTTTTGCAGGATTTCCTGGACCCTCTGGAGGAGCGGGACGTACCGTTTTGCGTCATCGGCGGCCTGGCCGTTAATGCCTACGCCGAACCGGTCGTGAGCCTGGACCTCGACTTGGTGGTCACCTCTGACCGGGTGGATGAACTGGCGGGGATTTTGGAGCAGCGTTTTGCAGTCCAGAGGTTCCCCCATAGCATCAACGTGTCCAGCCCCTCCTCGGGCCTGCGCATTCGACTACAAACCGATCCCAAGTATCAGGACTTCATCGCCCGCGCCTCACGGCAGATGATATTGGGATATGAAGTCTCGGTAGCGGCTTTGGAGGACGTCCTGCAAGGCAAGGTTTGGGCTTTCTCCGACCCAACCCGGCGGCCCTTCGGCTATGCTCAGGACAGGCCCAGCAAGCGCCAGAAGGACCTGGCGGACATTATGCGCCTGGTTGAAACGCACCCGCACCTGATCGCCCTACTGCCTGAGCCGCTGCGTGAACAAATTCATTATCTTCTGGGTGAATGAGCAAATGCGTATTGGTCTGATCACCGGCGAATATCCTCCCGACCAAGGTGGCGTGGGCGACTTCACCCACGAACTGGGGCAGGCACTGGCGACCCTGAGTCACGAAATCCACGTGATCACCAGTGCCTCACACAACCTGCAACCCGAAACCCGAAACTCGGTAGTAGTCCATCGCAGCATCCACGGCTGGGGCTGGGACTGTTGGCGCGACATCAGCCGGCTGCACGACGCACTCCACTTCGACGTCCTGAACACCCAGTATCAAACAGCCGCTTATGGGATGCATTCCGCCATCAACCTCTTGCCACTGCGACTGCGGACAGGCACAGAGCTCTGTCCTCACACAGTCGTTACCTTCCACGATCTGAAGGCGCCCTATCTCTTCCCCAAGGCTGGTCACCTGCGCTGGTGGGTGAACCTTGTCCTGGCCCGCTGGAGCGACGCCGTCGTCGCCACCAACGCCGAGGATTTCGCCAGGCTGTCAACTTACTCGTTCATCCGTTCCCTATCGCTCATCCCCATCGGCTCCAACATCAGCCCTGAGCCTCCGGCAGATTATGATCGAGAGGCTTGGCGAGCCGACCGGGGACTGAAACCCGACGATCTCTTGTTGTCTTACTTCGGCTTCCTCAACGAGAGCAAAGGAGGCGAAACCCTGGTGCGCGCCCTGGCCAGGCTGGTGCAGTCAACCTCCAATATCCAATATCCAATATCCAATATCCAACTGATGATGGTGGGGGGCAAGATAGGCTCCAGCGATCCTACCAACGTGGCCTATCTGAAGAAAATTGAAGGATTGATCGAAGAGCTGGGTCTGACGGACGAAGTATTTTGGACAGGCTACACTCCCCAGCCCGAGGTTTCAGCCAACCTGCTGGCCTCCGATGTCTGCGTGCTCCCCTATCGAGACGGGGCCTCCTTCCGACGAGGCAGCTTCATGGCAGCTCTCGCCCACGGCCTTCCCATCGTCAGCACCCGACCGAAAGTTGACGTGCCTGAGCTACGGCATGGGGAGAACATCCTCCTCGTTCCCCCCGATGCCCCCGTTGCGCTGGCCGAGGCCATAGCCAGGCTGGCCGTGGATGCCGGGCTACGGCGCCGCCTGGGTGAGGGGGCGGCCAGATTGACCCAGGACTTCACCTGGGGAAAGATCGCCGAGAAGACAGAAACGCTTTACGAAGAAATCCTGGGCTCATAACAAAGGATTATTCAATCCTCGTGCCGGGAGCAAAGCGAGCGCCGGTTGAGTAGCCGCAGGCGTATCGAAACCAAGCGAGCGAACCTGTCCAGAAGACCCGCCTGGCTTCGATACGACTCTCCGCTGCGCTACGAGCCTACTCAGCCGGCGCTTCCAAGAAAGAGAAGCGCTGGATGAGAAAAGATAGGCTATTGAATCTGCTCAAGGTCGGCCTCAGCCTGACCTTGCTGGCTATTCTACTCAGTCAAGTGGGCTGGCAGCAGACCCTCGAAACGCTGGGCAAGGCGAAGCTCCCCCACCTGGCAGTGGCTTTCGTGCTCTACCTGGTAGGCATCGTCGTCAGAGCCTACCGCTGGCGTATCCTGCTCAATGCGCTGAAGATAGACATCCCTTTGGCCAGGCTGACCACGCTTTACTTCGTAGGGACCTTCTTCAACAACATCCTACCCACCGGCATCGGAGGGGACGTGGTGCGGGTCTACGAACTCTCCAAGCAGAGCAAGAGACCTATGGACTCCGTCGGCACTGTGCTGCTGGATCGAGCGACTGGCCTCCTGGTGCTCTTTCTGATGGCCTTGCTGGCGCTCCCATTCAGCTATCGGTTGATCACTCCCAGCATAGCAGCGGTGATCTTGCTCCTCTGCCTGGGGAGTTGGGCCGGGCTGGGACTGGCATTGCGGCGGGATTGGCTGGAGAGGTGGGGCTTTTTGAGGATCATGGCCAGGATAAAGCAGCTCAGAGAGCTCTACGAGTCGGTATACGCTTGCGGCCCCAGAGCCATCGGCGGCGCGTTGGTCGTCTCCTTCGTTTTCAACGTTTTGCTCATGGCCGTCAACTACCTCATCGCCCTCTCCCTGGGAGTGGAGATTTCCCTCTCATACTTCCTGCTGTTCATTCCCCTCATCTCCTTCCTGCTGGTCCTGCCCATCTCGCTAAGCGGGCTGGGAGTGCGCGAGGGGGGATACGTCTACCTGTTCGCGCAGGCCGGCGTCTCCGCACCCCTGGCCCTGGCCATGTCCCTCCTGTTCTATGCCCTGAACGTGGCCACCGGTTTGATCGGCGGGGTGCTGTACGCCTTCGAGGGAGCGCGGGGGTATTTGGAGAAGAAGAGCGATGAAAGAAGATCCACTAATGCAAGAGATAAGTGACCCGTCTTTGGGTGCCACCCAACCGCTCCGCGGTTCAGGAGGTTCGTTTGGCAGGCGAGCCAATTTGCGCCTTGCGGCGTCACCCGTCGTGGTTCTCCTCGTCGTCCTCGCGGTAGGCACCGGGTTCCGATTCTTCAACTTAGGCCTTGTGCGCCATAGCTACGATGATAGCTACCCCATCTACGATGCCCTCCGCATCCTTGACGGGCATAAGCTGCTGCTTACTGGGCAGCCGTCCTCTGTCTTGCTAGATAATCCTCCCCTCATGAGCTATCTGCAGGCGATTCCGCTCCTGGTCTGGCGGTCTCCCTGGGCAGTATACATATTCGTCACCGCGCTCAACACTATTGCTATATGGTTTGTGTATCGAGCAGCACAACAGCTTCTTGGAGATGCTGCTGGATTACTGTCAGCGTTTTTGTTCGCCATCAACCCGTGGGTTGTATACTTCAGCCGCACTACCTGGGTGCAGGCACTTATACCCTTCTTCACAGCGGTCATCGCCTGGGGGCTATGGCCGACTATTGTGACGGAACGTCGTTCTCCATCCCGTGTGCTGGCCGCGGGTCTGGCGGTGACGGCGATGACGCAAACTTATATCCAGGCCTGGGGAGTACTGGCGCAAATAGGGCCATTGGTGACTCTGTTCCGACGGAGGATTCCTCGCCGATCACTCTACGCAGGAATATCCATCTTCGCTCTGGCCCTGACATTGTACGGCGTTGGCCTGTCAGAGGGATGGGAAATGAACCGCACGAAGTTACTGGGATTCCTCTCCAAGAGCGAGTTTCACCCAACCCGAGAAGGGCTGGACCACGCCGTCCGACTTGTTACCGGGCGAGACTTCGAGTACGTCTACGCCAGGGAGGAAACGAAGGAATACGATCTTCGACGGACATGCTCATTGGCAGCACACTACCTGTTAGGTGTAGCATTGATCACTGGAGTGACACGTGCTGTGATAGAGTTGAGGCGAGGAGGTAGAGATCGCCGGACTGCTGTCGTCCTACTGGTCTGGTTTGCCGTGCCAATCGTGCTGGCGAGCATCTCTGCCTATCCCGTACATCCACACTATCTTCTACTAAGCTGCCCCGCAGGTCATATACTGGCTGCGTGGGGAATCTCACCACTGTTGCACCGCAAGGGGCTACGCTGGATCGTGATCTTCATGCTGTTGATTATCGCTATTCTGTTTGGATTCAATCTCCATCGGGCCAGCCAGGAAGTAGCCAGCAGCCCAACAGGACCGGAGTTCGACGGCTGGGCTCTGGGAGCGGGCGCCCAGGTGGGAGCCGCTGTGCGGGATTTATCCAAGGGCAATAGCTACCCTATAAGAATTTGCGCTAAAGGTGGTGAGACACTGCTCAGCAGTCTGAGTGGGGCCTATGTAACGACTCTGAAAGAAGTCGACTTTCCGAACTATGTGGTCCTGCCGGGCGAGGAACCGCTGCTGTATGTATTGGTCAACACCGTCCCTGAGCCAGAGGCTCTGGGACCGCTACAAGAATCATTTCCCGAACACGACATTCTACTTGCCGACGGTACCCATGTTTCCTTCCTCCAGGCATTGCCTTACAGTCGGGATAGCGCCCTTGCGCTGCCGGATGTGGCTCTTGACTGGCCCAGTGAAGCCGGGCTATCCATGCTGGGCTACAGTCTAAACGCAGCAATCCAGCCTGGCCAACCGATTCATTGCACAACGTATTGGCGTGTCGAAGAACTGCATCCAGGGCGAGAGGAATGGTACATTGATGCCTTCTATCATCTCTTGGACCAGGCTGGTCAGATCATCACCAATGTCGGTGGACATGGTCAGTGGGGCTACCGCTGGCAACTCAATGACGTGCATGTGGATCGAGTGAGCATCCCGGTCCCGGCTGATTTGGCTCCAGGAGAGTATCAGATCGCAATTGGCCTCTTTGATTGCATTCACGCGCGCAACTATCCCCTGCGTTCGCCCGACGGCCCAACTTACGCCGCAATCGTTCCGGTCACGGTTGAGAAAGTGGATCAGGTGAGAACTGCCATTGGTCGCCAACTCGCTCGCCTGGCAGTTAAGTGATTTTGGAAGAGACGAAACCTGGCTGAGCTCCACGATTCTGACCGCTTCCGTGCAGATGGATGCCTGCGAATGAAGTTCGCTAAGAGCCAAAGCACACTGAGGCGCGCTCTCAAGCGGCGAGGAGTGTGCTTTCAGCCTCGGAATTGATTCCGATCTCAAGAGGTGAAAGAAGATGAATCTATCCATTGTCATCCCCCTCTACAACGAGGAGGAGAACGTAGAGCCGCTTTACGCGCAATTAAAGGCCTCCCTGGATGGGGCAGGTCGAGAGTACGAAATCATCATCGTAGACGATGGGAGCACCGATGGGAGCTTCGAGGTCCTCAAGAGGCTGCACGAGAGCGATGAGCGCCTCAAGGCGATCCGCTTCCGCCGCAACTTCGGACAGACGGCGGCCTTTGCTGCCGGCTTCGACCGCTCCCAGGGCCAGGTAGTGATCACTATGGACGCCGACCTCCAGAACGATCCCGCCGACATCCCCCTGCTCCTGGAGAAGATCGAGGAGGGGTACGACGTGGTCAGCGGCTGGCGGGTGCACCGCCAGGACCCCTTCCTGACCCGCCGCGTCCCTTCGATAATCGCTAACTGGCTCATCTCCCAGGTCACGGGGGTGCATCTGCACGACTACGGTTGCTCCCTGAAAGCCTATCGCCGCGAGGTGGTGAAGAACGTCCAGCTCTACGGCGAGTTGCACCGCTTCATCCCCGCCATCGCCAACTGGATGGGGGTTTCCGTGGCTGAAGTGCCCGTGCGTCACTATGCCCGGCGCTTCGGCAAGTCCAAGTACGGCCTCTCTCGCACCGCCAGGGTGCTGTTGGATCTCCTGACGGTGCGCTTCTTGCTGAGCTATTCCACCAGACCGATCCACATCTTCGGTGGACTGGGGCTGATCAGCTTCGCCGCGGGCATCGGCCTGGGCGGGTATCTGTCCTACGTCAAGTTTGCCCTCGGCCAGGACATCGGCGATCGTCCCCTGCTCCTCCTGGCGATATTGCTGATGGTGCTGGGCGTGCAGTTGATAAGCATGGGGCTGCTGGGAGAGCTGGTGGTGCGTACCTACTACGAGACGCTGGATAAGCCCATCTACGCGGTGAGGGAAGTATTGGATGAGTGAGGAGCTCAGGGGAACTCGGGGGAACTCGGGGAAACTCATAGGAACTCCAGGCAGGGCGCTGCCTTACTTGCTGGTTCTCGTCGCCTTCGCCCTGCGCATCTATCGCCTTGACTATCAAAGCGTTTGGAGAGATGAGGGCGTCAGCCTCCACTTGGCCGCATCGAGCATCCCCGCTATCCTCGCCAACCGGGCCAGCGATGTGCACCCGCCCCTCTATTTCATCATGCTGCGCTTCTGGACGGAGCTGGCTGGCTCCAGCGAGCTAAGCGCCCGTTTCTTCTCGCTTTTCTTCAGCGTGCTCCTCGTCCCCTCGCTGTACTTCGCGGTGCGCAGAATATTCGGAACGAGGACGG
>Ga0265594_1000518_pt1 | contig 31740 bp, 27 predicted proteins | sample saktaG_11_FD_190147 | JGI IMG/M metagenome (GOLD analysis project Ga0265594, IMG submission 190147) | Saline water microbial communities from Sakinaw Lake, British Columbia, Canada - sak_2011_5_24_80m | ecosystem: Environmental > Aquatic > Non-marine Saline and Alkaline > Saline ... | reverse complement strand
TAAGATGCGAGACATAAATATTTCTTAATAGCCATAGCTATTAAGAAATATTTTGTCGAAGTCAGATTGTTTATTATATTTGTTCCCTTTGGGTTTTCAGAGTTTCCCATATACTTCTTCAAATTTTCTTGCATTATCCCGATAGTGCTTTAAAAATCTTCCTTGTCTATGGAAAACTCTGAAAATCTTGATGCGAATGAATTAATAGAAGTCCCTTTAATATAATATTTGCAAAAAATGTTTTCTTATCAGTATAGATACTGTTTTGTTTTATAATTATTTTGCATGAATACATAAAACAGGAATTGGAGAATTGTTTACCATTTGCTGAGCATAAGAACCAAGAAATAAATTGTTTATTGATTTTTCTTGCTCATCCATTATGGATATTAAATTAGCATTAATTTTTTTTGCAAACTTAATAGTTGTATCTGTAATATTGTCAGCATAAGTAGAATCTAAACTATATTTAACTTTATTTTTATCTAAATAATTGGTAGTTTGTTTTACATATTTATCAACAATATTTTTAACTCCCTCATTATCAATGTTATACAAAGCAAGAATATGTATTTTTGCTTTAAAAGATTTTGCAATTAAAGCAGTAAAAGGTACTTTTTGTCTGGTATTAAATGTATTGTCTATAGGCAATACAATTTTTTTAAGTTCTTTATTATTATTAATTCTCAATCTTACTGTAAAAACAGGACAATTAGCTGATGAAACTATTCTGTTTGCATTGCTACCAATCCAAAATTCTTCAAAGCCCGATAATCCATGAGTGCCTACAACTATTGCAAAGGCATTATTTTTATTTGCAAAGTCTGTAACTTCTTTATAAATTTTCCCTTCTTTAATAACGTAAGACATCTTGACGTTTTTTAAATTAGGTTGATATTTAGATATTAACTTTTCAAATTGTTTTTTTACTGCATCTTTGATTTTATCAGAATCAATTAAAAATATTGCTTTCTTGTTATCAGGTTTGTTAACCCATACCATTAAAATATCTGAATGTGATTTGTTTGCAATATCAATTGCATGTTTTAAGGCATTAATTGAACACTCTGAAAAATCAATTCCTACAATAATTTTTTTATTATTCATAACAAAATAATTTATGTTTATTTTTATTGGAACTTAAAATTATCAGTTCATTTTTTTTAAAAAAGTTACAAATTTATAAAAATAATTTACTTAACATCATCTAAAAACAATAATATTTATAAATATTGTTTCTCTTTCTGCAATCTTGTTGTAAATTTGTAGATTATTTTATAAAAAAATATTATGAGTAAGGTCTTTTTGCTATTAGGCGGAAATATAGGTAATAGAAAAGAAAATTTAGAAAAATCTGCCTGTTTGATTAAAAAAAAAATAGGTAATATTATTAAATCTTCATCTGTTTATGAGACAGAACCTTGGGGATTTAATGATAATTTATTATTTTTAAATCAGGTTGTATATGTTGAGACAGAATTAAATCCTTATTTACTTATTTCAAAGATATTAGAAATTGAGAACTCACTAGGCAGAAAGAGAAGTAAAAAACAATGGACTTCAAGAACCATAGACATTGACATGCTTTTTTATGATGATATTATTATTAACGAAAAAGAACTGAAAATACCACATCCTTTAATAGACAAACGTAGATTTGTCTTAGTTCCTCTTGCTGAAATATCTGAAAATTTTGTTCATCCTGTTAAAAATAAAACAATCAAAGAACTTCTGCATATATGTCCTGATAAATTAAAAGTTGAACGTTATAACCTGAATAATTACTTCGTGAGATCGCTTCACTAAGTTCATAAATTTTCGGAATATATATATCATTAGCCCCGCCTTAAAAGGCGGGGCTAATGATAATAAAATATAATCTAATTTATGAATAATTCAGGATAATAGATCCGCTATAAAACTTTAAAATTTTTTATATTGTCTAAATTTATTTTATGCAAAGTTGAAATGAAACAGGATTAATTTCAAACAGTTTAAATTTTAAGTATTTTTGGCATTTATAATTTTAATTTATTTATGAAATATAATTACATTGTAATAGAAGGTAATATTGGAGCTGGCAAAACATCACTTGCAACAAAGATAGCAAATCAATTTAACGCAAAACTTATACTTGAACAGTTTGAAAAAAATCCTTTTCTTCCTAAATTTTATGAAGAACCTTCTAAAAATGCATTCCAGTTAGAGTTGTCTTTCCTTGCTACACGGTATAATCAACTGAAAAGAGAATTGTCAGAACAGGATTTATTTAAGACCTTTACTATTTCTGATTATTTTATTGATAAATCATTGATTTTTTCTAAAGAAACACTTCAGCAAGATGAATTTGCTCTTTATACAAAACTGTTTTACATTATCAGCAATAGTTTACCTAAGCCGGATTTACTTGTATATCTTTATATGAAAATAGACCGATTAAAGAAAAATATATTAAACAGAGGTCGTATATATGAAAAAAATATTCAGAACTACTATCTTGAAAAAATTCAATCCGGATATTTTGAATTTATTAAACAGCAAAAAAATATGCGTATTTTAATTATAGATACTAACAAAATAGATTTTGTAAATAATAATAAAGATTATAATACTATACTAAATGTTATAAACAAAGAGTATAGTCATGGAATACATAGAATTTGTTTATAAACCAAAAATTAAAATCTATGTACTTATTAAATAAGTATTTTCCTGATTTATCTTTAAAACAATTAAATTGTTTTGAAAGATTGCAACAACTTTATTCAAAATGGAATTCTCAGATAAATGTTATTTCCAAAAAAGATATAAATAATCTTTATGAACATCATATATTACACTCTTTAAGTATTGCAAAAGTTATAAAATTTAAAAAAAATACAAAAATTTTAGATGTTGGAACAGGTGGAGGTTTCCCAGGAATTCCCCTGTCAATATTTTTTCCTGATTCTTATTTTTATTTGAATGATTCAATAGGTAAAAAAATTAAAGTTGTAAAAGCTATAACAAATGAACTTGACCTAAGAAATGTATATATTGAACATAAAAGAGCTGAAGATATAAATAAAAAATTTGACTTTATTACTGGCAGAGCAGTAACAAACTTACCGGATTTTTATAAATTAGTAAAGAATAAAATATATAAAAATGGATTTAATGACTTAGATAATGGCATATTTTATTTAAAAGGAGGAGATGTTTTTTATGAATTAAAAAATATAAAAACAAAATATAAAATATATTCTTTAAATAAATACTTTTTTGAAGATTTTTATGAGACAAAAAAACTTATTTATTTACATTAAAGTTTTATTAACCTATATAAAGTATAAAAAAAATGGACTTATTATATAAAAAAATAGATTATTATATAAAATTTATATTCTAATTTTTTAATTTTATTGTAAAATTTACTAAATATATTTTATATTTATATTTAGTGTTTTATTTTTTATTTTTTTTATCTTATATCTTATATATTTTATCTTGGCACTTTATTATTTTATGCTGATTGCTTGTATTTATAGAGTATTTAGCAATAATTATTTATGAAATATTGTTTGGTATATCCATTTTTTTTTTAGTAATTAGCAAATTGAAATAAATAAATTTTAAATTTAAATTTACAAGTATGTCAGAACAGAGAAAATATATTCCATTTGTTTCGTCTGAGACAAATATGGTAGAATTTACAGTTAGAGCTTTAATTATAGGTATTATCTTAGCAGTAGTATTGGGTGCTGCAAATGCTTATTTAGGATTAAAAGCAGGAATGACCATTGCTGCAACTTATCCTGCCGCTGTCATTGGAATGGCTCTAATAAAAATGATGAAAGGTACAATATTAGAAGAGAATTTTGCTCGTACCGTAGGATCTATCGGCGAATCAATTGCAGCCGGAGCTATCTTTACTTTACCAGCATTTTATATTGTATATCTTGATTCCGGAAAAAAAGTAGAAAATTTTTTTACTTATGGAACAAGTACAATAATTGTAATAGTCGGAGGTATTTTAGGTATTATGTTTATTGCTCTGTTGCGAAGAGTAATGGTAGAAGATACTGAACTGCCTTTCCCTGAGTCAGTTGCAGCCGCTGAAATTCATAAGGCAGGCCGAAGGGGAAAAGGTAAAGGTTCTAAATTTTTATTTGGAGCAATGATATTTGGCGGAATAGTAAAAACATTGGGAGAATTTAAATTATTCTCTGTTTACTGGGAAAATTTTATTGTTTTTGCAAAACAGTCAATAACAGGAACATCATTTGTAGGGAAAGGTGGCTTGATGCTTGGTTCACCAGGCATAAGCACTGCATATACAGGCGTAGGATATATTATAGGACCAAGATTAGCTGCTCTAAACTTTAGTGGTAGCTTGCTTGCATGGGGATTATTAACACCAATGATACTTTATTTTATTGCTCCTAACATTGATATACAAGCAATAGCTTCGGGATTAATGGCAACAGACCCTTCTTTAACACAAACAGCAGCTCTTAATAAAGCATGGATTAGCTCTGCTTATGATGTATGGAAATATATTGTTCGTCCTATAGCTATCGGAGGTATGTTAGTTGGTTCTATTTATACTCTGTATATGATGAGAAAGAATCTTATTACAGGTATTGGCCGCTCTGTAAGTGATGTTAAAAAAGCTGCTAAAGGTCTTGATGTTAATATTCCAAGAAATGAAAAAGATATTAGTTTTATATGGATTATGGTAGGAATTGTAGCAGTTGCTATAGCTACTTTCCTTATTACTTATTATATATTTTCAACTACAATATTAGTAGCTGTTGTTGCTGCTACTGTTATGATAATTCTTGCGTTCTTTTTTGCGGCGGTCTCAGGATATTTAGTAGGTCTTATGGGCTCAAGTAATAATCCTATCAGTGGTTTAACATTGACAGCATTAGTAGTAACTGCTTTAGTTATGGTTTTACTTGGTGTTCACGGAAATGAAGGCATTGCCGCCACTCTCGGTGTTGCTGCTATTGTTTGTGTGTCAGCTGCTGTTGCTGGTGAGATGTTACAGGATTTAAAAGCAGGACATATACTTGGAGGAACACCTTGGAGAATGCAAATAGGTGATATTATTGGAGTAATTTGTGCTGGCTCTGTTATGTTTTTTATATTATCATTTTTAAATCAGGGTGATATTGCTAATGGCATACGCGAAGGATACCAAGGTGGTTTTGGTAGTTCTAAATTATCTGCTCCACAGGCAAATCTGATGGCTCTACTTTCACAAGGAATAGTTGGTGGAAAAATGGCATGGCCATTGATAATTGCAGGCATACTTATGGGAATAGGATTTATTCTTATGCAGGTAAAAAGTCCTATGTTGGTATGTGTCGGTATGTATCTGCCTTTGGAAACAACTTTTGCTATATTTATAGGCGGTTTGATAAAAGGTGTTGTCCAAAGTTATAATAAAAAAAGAAACCACGATGAAGGTCAAAAAGAAAAAGTTGAAAATACCGGTATATTGCTGGCATCCGGACTTATTGCAGGAGAAGCATTAGTGGGCTTGATATTTGCAATATTTGCTGTAGGAAATATATTCCCATCAGCTGTATTCACTAATCCTTCATATATTATTGGTCTTGTTGTATTAGCTGTTATTGCATACGTGTTGATTAAAATACCTTTAAAAAATGCAGGAGAACCTACAAATAAATTTGTTCAGGTAAAAGATAAAGAATAAAATTAATAGAAGTCCCCTTAAATCATATATAACAATAAAAGAGCGATTTCAAATATGAAATCGCTCTTTTATTAAAAAATCATAGTTAATTTTATCTTAAATTATAATAACAAAAAAAATAAATGCCTTTAAATTTTTTCCAGCGACGTAAAATTCTAAAAAAATTAAATTTTCTTGATATTATTCCAATTAGAATACATAAGCATATTATCAATGAAGACGGTAACGTAGAATTAATCGTTCCTAAATTTAGCAATAAAAAAGTTAGTAACTTTTGTGTTCCTAAAAGTAAATCAGAAAATTTTAAAGTCAAATTAGATGAAATTGGAAGTGCAACATGGTTAGAAATTGATGGAAAACGAAAGGTAAAAGATATTTGCAATACATTAGACGAAAAATTTGGTGATAAAATAAAATCGGTAGAAAAAAGAATAACAAAATTTATGACTCAACTTTACGAACAAAGATACATATCGTTTGTAGAACTTCAGAAAGAAGAGTAATTAATTATTAATTATGAGTTATGAGTTATGAGTTATGAGTTATGAGTTATGAGTTATGAGTTATGAGTTTTGAGTTTTGAGTTTTGAACTCTAAACATTAAAGAACAACTAAAAAATAATCTATCCATATAAAATAACACAGTATTAAAATAATTTTAAACAATAATATATTTTTATCAAAAATATATTATAAATTTGTGCGTTAAGTTTTACAAATTAAAATAGTTATAATCAAAATAAAAATAGGAGAAATAATTATGAGTAAAGATATATTGAATTTAGAGCCAAAAGCAATTTGGACAAACTTTTATAAGATAACACAAATTCCACGCCCATCTAAAAAAGAAGGTCAGATAATTAAGTTTATGGAAGAATGGGGCAAAAATTTAGGACTTGATACTTTTGTTGACCAAGTTGGCAATATTATCATAAAAAAACCTGCTACACCGGGAATGGAAGACAGGAAAGCTGTTGTTTTACAAGGACATCTTGATATGGTTCCTCAAAAAAACAGTGATATAAAACATGATTTTGAAACAGATCCTATTGATGCTTATATTGATGGCGATTGGGTAACTGCAAGGGGAACTACTCTCGGTGCTGATAATGGAATCGGCGATGCAGCAACTATGTCAGTTTTAGAATCAAAAGAACTAAAACATGGTCCTATAATAGGACTGTTTACTATTGACGAAGAAACAGGTATGACCGGCGCTTTTGGATTAAAACCAAACTTAATTGATGCTGATATATTAATAAATCTTGACTCGGAAGATGAAGGAGAATTATATGTTGGATGTGCAGGCGGAACAAATGCAAATATGAAATTTAACTATTCGGAAACCAATGTCCCTTCTGACGTAAAAGCATTTAAGATATCTGTCGCAGGATTAAAAGGTGGACATTCAGGTGTAGATATTAAACTTGAAAGAGGAAACTCAAATAAAATTTTAATTCGTTTCTTAAAATATGCTGTAAAAAATTATGGCTTACGTCTATCAAGTATTGAAGGTGGAAGTTTACGCAATGCTATACCCCGCGAAGCTTTTGCTATTGTTACTATCCCTAAGGAAAATGAAAAAAATTTTGTTGATAAAGTATTAGAATTTGAAAATATATTTAAAAAAGAACTCTCTGTTGTTGAACCTAATTTGAGCTTTAAAGTACAATCTACTGATATGCCTGCTTCTTTAATTGATGAGAAGACACAAAATAATATGATAAATGCTGTTTATGGTTGCCCTAATGGCGTGATTCGTATGAGTGATACTATGCCAGGATTAGTTGAGACATCTACTAGTTTAGCACTTGTAAAGTCAGATAATGGAGAAATAGCAGTTCAATGTTTATTACGTAGTTCTGTTGATACAGCAAAAGAAGATTTAGTTGAAATGATGGGAAGCATATTTGAATTAGCAGGTGCAGAAGTGGACTTCTCAGGCACATACCCGGGATGGAAACCAAATGTCAATTCATCTATCTTAACACAATCAAAAGAAGTTTATAATAATATGTTTGGAAAAATTCCTGATATAAAAGCTATACATGCAGGATTAGAATGTGGATTATTAGGAGGAACTTATCCTAACTGGGATATGATTTCATTTGGTCCTACAATTTGTTATCCTCATTCACCTGACGAAAAAGTAAATATTGAATCTGTTGATAAATTTTGGAAGTTTCTAACACAACTACTTAAAGAAATACCTAAAAAATAAAGTATTGATAGATAAGGGCTTTTAAAAAAAAATCCAATTTTTTCAATCTTTACAATTATTTAACAATAATAAATTAATTTAGTTTGTAATATAAAAAATTTAATATCTTTGCAATTTTAAAAAAATACAGAATATGAAACGAACTTTTCAACCATCAACAAGAAAACGAAGAAATAAACACGGCTTTAGAGAGAGAATGGCAACAGTATCAGGACGTAAAATATTGTCTGCACGTAGAGCCAAAGGAAGAAAAAAACTTTCTGTTTCTGACGAAAAATTACATAAAAGATAGTTTTAAACATTAAAATATTTTTTTGTTTAAATATAAGTGTTATCAAAAGGAGAAGGTAAGTTATAATTATCTTCTCCTTTTTTTTTATCTAAAAAAATAAATTTTGATATTTATATGCAAAACACAAATAATAAAAAGATACTATTTATAATTACCTATAAATATCCTTATGATTTTGGAGAATCTTTTATTGAAAATGAGTTACCTTTTTTATCTGAAAAATTCTATAAAATTTATTTTATTAATACAGAATCAGATAATACGATAAAAAATATTAAATTTTATTTGCCAAAAAATTCAGAGGTTATAATACTAAATCAATCATTAAATTTTTTTAGAAAATTATTTAGCTTAAAATATTTATTTTTTAGTCCTGTCTTTAAACAAGAAATTCATATTATTAAAACTGTTTATAAACAAAAGATAAGTTTTGGCATCATTAAGACCTTATTGATTTCATTATTAAATGGCGACAGGTTATCCCGTAGATTAGAGAATATAATTTTAAACAAATGTGATGATTTGGATAAATGTTATCTTTATTCATACTGGTGTACTGATAATGCATACAGTATTGCAAAATTAAAAATAAAGCATCCACAAATCAAGGCATTTACAAGAGCTCACGGATGGGATATTTATTTTGAAAGAGCAAAATATAATTATTTACCTTTAAGAAGTTTTATTTTAAAAAATTTAGATAAAATATTTTCTATCTCTAAAAATGGTAAAGATTATATATTAAAAAAAATATCTTCCACTGAAGAGGATTTTCAACATTTATCTTCTAAAATAGCAATAAACAGATTAGGGACAAAAGCTGTTGCATTAAAAAATTTTGAGAAAAATAAAAACTGTATAAAAATTGTAAGTATCTTTTTTATAACAAAGATAAAAAGAATAAATCTGTTAATTGAAGCATTATCATTAATCAAAGATGTTTCTGTTAAATGGTATCATATAGGCGGAGGCGTTGATTTTGATTTAGTAAAAAGTTATGCTTTAAAAAAAATTAAAGGCAAAACCAATATTGTTTATCATTTTTTAGGAACTAAAAATAAAGAAGATATATATGATTTACTTAATCAAAATATTGATTTATCAATTAATGTAAGTTCTTCAGAAGGTATTCCTGTCAGCATTATGGAAGCAATGTCATTTGGAATACCTGTAATAGCTACTGATGTTGGAGGAAATTCCGAAATAGTAAATAATGATAATGGCATACTTTTGCCTCCTAATCCTACGGCACAGGAAGTTGCAGATGCAATTGTTAAATTTGACAATCTTACACAAAAACAGATCTTGGAATACAAACAAAATGCTTATAATACATGGAATAAAAAATATAATGCTGAAAAAAATTATACCGAGTTTGTAGAACAGATATTAGAGTTGCAGTAGATATACGTTCCTATATTCCAAATATAAAATATCTATACAATTTTAAGGTTTTTCTGTCATTTCCTTAATATCTCATAATAATATTCCAAAAGTTTATCAGCATATTCCTTAATATCATATTTTTTGGCAGTATTTACAGCATTATCAGATATTTGTTGGTATAATTGTTTATTTTCAATTAATCTTATAATTTTTTCAGCAAATTCCTTATAATCATGTTTTGCTATAAGATAGCCATTATAGTTGTTAATAACAATATCTCTGTTCCCTTTGGCATCAAGAGATATGCATGGCAGTCCAGATGCCATTGCTTCAAGTGTTGTAAGCCCAAAAGATTCTGAAACAGCTGAGTGAACATAAATATCCGATTCCCATAGATAATCTTCTACTTTTTCAACTTTTCCTCTTAAAATAATTTTATCCTGTAATGTCTCGGAATTAATTTTTGATTCAATTGCTTTTCGTTCATTGCCTTCTCCTAAAATATCCAAACAAACATTATAACCTTTTTTTGTTAAATATTTTATTACATCTATTAAGAATATTTGATTTTTTTTCTTTACAAGTGTTCCAACTGTTATTAACTTAATTTTTTCTGATTTATAATCAGATTTTCTATTTGCCATATCCGTATAAAATCTGTTAAAGTCAATAGCATTAGGTATTAATACTATATTATTATATAAATTTTTTGGCAAAGTTTGTTTAAAATAATCATAAGTATCTTTTGAAACAGCAATAAAATTATTTTTGCATTGCTTGTATTTAGAAATAATGAGTTTTTTTTCATAAAAGTCAGTAAATCTTTCTTTTTTTAAAATGATTTTTAAAGAAAAATTTCTAAATTGTTTCATATTATCATGAAGATGAGTAACATAAGCAACATCTGAAAAAATATGTTTACGGCTTGTAATCTCAGCTTCAAACAAATTGGAATGTATAATATCTGGTTTAAAGTTTTTTACTGCTTTTATGTAATTATCTATCTCAATTACAGGTTTGCCTGTGATAGAAGGGACTACTTTTGATGGAACCACTTCCCATTCAATATTTTTAGTTAAAAATTGATACTCATTAATATCTGAAAAAGTAATTAACTTAACTTTTATATCTTGTCTTTTTTGCAATTCATTGCAAATATTCAAGACAAGTCGTTCTGCACCGCCCTTTCTTAAATTTGGTATTATATAAAGAATTTTCATAATAATATATGATTCTATCCCCAAAATACTATTCTATAAAATAAAAATATAAAAAATATTTCTGTTGTCCGACTAAAAATATATTAAATTGGTATTATACAGATGGGAAACGAATATCTCAGTCAATTGACTGATGCATAAGTAAAGTTTTTTAATATATCAAAGACATATAAGCATCAATAATACCTTTGCCTTCTCTTATAACTGTAAATTTATCATCTCTGCAGTCAACAACTGATGAAGCTTCATTGCCACCATATCCACCATTAATAACAATATCTACAATATCTTTATATCTTTCATAAATCAATTCAGGGTCTGTTGTATATTCTATAACTTTATCTTCATCATATATTGATGTTGACATTATTGGGTTTCCCAGTTCTTTAACAATTTTTAATGCAATATTATTATCAGGAATACGTATTCCTACTGATTTTTTTTGGCTCTGAAACAGTTTAGGCACTTTATTATTTGCATTAAGTATAAAGGTAAATGGTCCTGGTAGTGCTTTTTTCATTAATTTGTAAGTTGATTTACTAAGCTGCTTTGTATAATCAGATAAATTGCTTAAATCATAACATATAAATGAAAAGTTTGCTTTTGAGACCTTTATACCTTTAATTTGAGCAATTTTTTCTACTGCCTTATGTTTAAAAATATCACAACCTAATCCATATACAGTATCAGTTGGATATATGATTATCCCTCCGTCTTTTAAACACTCTATAACAGTTTCTATATGACGTGGCTCTGGGTCTTTCGGATGTATTTTTAATAACATTATAAAAAGTTTTATGTTTATAATTTAGTATTGTTGAATAATTAAAATAATTGTAAAGATTGTAAAGATTTTTTTTAAGCCCTTATCCATAATTTTCCCAATTATTTCAATTTTTTAATCTTTTCAACAAAGTATTAATATATCAGTTCATCTATTATTCATAAATGATTTCTCTATACTTAATTAACAAAGCCATAAATTTATAAAAAAGGGTAAGTTACTTATATCGCACCGCTACAACCATTTTACCCTTGCTTCCTTCCAGACCTGGGGGAATTAAACAGGAGCCAGTCGTATAAGACTTACCCTTTTGCAAAAATAAATATAAATTTATATTAAACAATGAATTTTATTTTATTTTTAACAAATTATGTTTAAATTTATTATTTTTGCTAAAATAATTTTAATTAATAAATTCGGTCTAAACAAAATTAAAATTAAAATATATTATGAACAAAGACAAAGCGCCTTTTTATAAAACAGCCCTTTATTATGGTTTGATGCTCGGACTTATATTAATTTTATTTGATATTATATTATGGATCACACATCTTAAAGATTCTACTATTGTTCATAATTTAAGCTTAATAATTATTATAGTCGGAATTGTTATTGGAATTAAAAAATACAGAGACAAAGTTAATGATAGAATAATATCCTACAGCAAAGCATTAGGACTTGGAACTCTTATAGTTTTTATTACATCTGTTATTTTAGCTGTTTATTATTATTTATTTTATACTATTATTGATACCGAAGCAATAAGTAAAATTATTGAGCTATCTGAAGAAAAAATGATTGAAACCGGTTTAGATGATGAGCAATTTGATATTGCCTTAGAAATGACTAAAAAATTTACAACTCCTTTTATGCTATCAATAGGCACAATTTTTTCTGTTACTTTTTGGGGATTTATATTCTCTCTTATTGTTTCTCTGTTTTTGAAAAAAGAAAATAATCCTTTAAAAAATGATAATATAGAAGTGATTGATTAACATGATTAATTTATAAATTTTTAGGAAATATATATACTAATCGCAAACAGGAATGCAAAAATTATACAAGTCCACAGTCTCCAGTCAGCAGTCATCAGTTTTTCTTTTTCTATAAATACGGAATATTCCATTTGCCGACTGCCAACTGCATATTGCCGACTTGTTTATGGACAACTGAAAAATATATAAATTACTAAAAAAAATTCGTAAATCTGATTACTATGAGTATATTATTAATCCTGCCTTTTAAGACGGGGCTAATGATAATAACATATATATTTAATTTATTAATCATTTAGGTTAAAAATACATCTGAATAACTTAAAATTAAAACTAATGGATATTTCTGTTGTAATTCCTTTGTTTAACGAAGAAGAATCTTTAAGAGAATTAACTGACTGGATTGTTAAAGTAGTGAAATCTAATAATCTTTCTTACGAAATATTATTAGTTGATGATGGAAGTAATGACAATTCATGGAAAGAAATAGAAAATATTACTGCAAATAATAGTAATATTAAAGGAATTAAATTTAGAAGAAACTATGGAAAGTCAGCTGCCCTAAATAAAGGATTTGAGTATTCACAAGGTGATGTAGTAATTACTATGGATGCTGACTTACAGGATAGTCCCGATGAAATACCGGGATTATATGAAATGATTAAAAATCAGGGATATGATTTGGTGTCTGGTTGGAAAAAGAAACGTTATGACTCTATCAATAAAACAATACCATCAAAATTTTTTAACTGGACATCAAGAAGAATGTCAGGAATAAAACTTCATGACTTTAATTGTGGATTAAAAGCATATAAAAATGAAGTTGTTAAAAATATAGAAGTTTATGGAGAAATGCACAGATATATACCTATTATTGCTAAATGGGCAGGTTTTACAAAAATAGGTGAAAAAATTGTTCAGCATAAAAAACGAAAATATGGCTCTACAAAATTTGGAATGGAAAGATTTGTAAATGGATATTTAGACCTGTTATCTATCAATTTTGTATCTAAATTTGGAAGAAAGCCAATGCATTTTTTTGGAACAATAGGAACATTAATGTTTGTTATAGGATTTCTATCTGCTATTTGGCTTGGCGCTCAAAAATTATATTGTATAAGTCATAATATTGAAGCAAAACTTGTAACTGATAGCCCTTATTTTTATATTGCCTTAGTAGCAATGATAATAGGCACACAATTATTCCTTGTAGGCTTCCTAGCTGAGATGTTCTCAAAAAATTCGCATGATAAGAGTAAATATTCAGTAGAAGATAAAATAGGAATAGATAATAAATAATCCATTATGGGAAAGATTATCAGCTTCTTAGTTAGAAACATACCAAGAAAATACCTTATCAGATTTAGTTTTTTGTTTAGCAGATTGATTCGTGTATTTTATATTGGTAATAATGTAGAATGTCCTGTATGTGAAGGACATTTTAAAAAATTCTTACCTTATGGTATCAGAGGACGAAGTAATGCTCTCTGCCCTAAATGTTTATCTCTTGAACGACACAGATTACTTTGGCTTTTTCTGAAAAACAAAACAAACTTTTTTACTGAAAATCTTAAAGTATTACATGTAGCACCAGAGCAACCTGTTTATAAAAAGTTTAGAAAAATGAAAAATCTTGTCTATACAACAGCAGATTTAGGTTCTCCCATTGCAGATATTAAATTAGATATACAAAATATCCCTTTTGATGATAATAGTTTTGATGTAGTGATTTGTAATCATGTATTAGAACATGTTAAAAATGACAAAAAAGCTATGTCTGAAATATTTAGAATTTTAAAAAAAGATGGATTTGCTCTGTTGCAAGTGCCTATTGATATAAACAAAAAAAAAACTTTTGAAGACCCAACAGTTACTGACCCTAAAGAGAGAGAAAGATTATTTTGGCAAAAAGACCATCTTAGATTGTATGGACTGGATTATGCTGATATACTTAGAAACTCAGGATTTACTGTAGCAGAAGAAAAATATGCACAAGAAATAGGTAAAGAATTAGTTGATAGATATAGCATATTTAATAATGAAGTTGTATATCTATGCAAAAAATGTTGCTAAATTGCCTGCCCCGTAAAATTCTGCGAAGCAAAATATTTCACAGGGGCTAAATTGTTTGATGTTTATTAGTAGAGACGAGGCATGCCTCGTCTCTACTAATAATGTAATACAAAAGAAAACAAACATATGAAACACCCATGGCTCCGCCTAAGGCAGATGAAAGCCGTAGGTCGTAAGACCAACGGTTTAAAATTTGAAACTTGAAATTTAAAATATAGAACAAAAAATTGCTCAATATTTTTACTCACCCCTTTTGGTTCCCCTCTCTACTAGTAGAGAGGGGCTTAGGGGTGAGTAAAAAAATAAAAATTGAACCTTAAATCTTAAATTTGTAACTGCTTAAATATCAACTAATTACGAAAATATAAGCACATGAAATTTTCAATTATCACTCCTGTATATAATTGCTCAAATCAAGTAAGAGAATATCTTGAAAGTTTATCACTTCAAACTTACAAAGATTTTGAAGTGGTAATTGTTGAAGATGGCGATAAAGACAGAAGTGATAAAGTTGTCCAGTCCTTTTCTGAGAAACTTAATATCAAATATTTTTATAAACAAAACACAGGTGTCAGCTTTCGCAGAAACTATGGTATCACTCATTGCTCAGGAGATTATTTTATCTTTTTTGACTCTGATTGTATAATTCCTAATCATTATATGGAACTGATAAATAATGAGTTAAGCAATAATTTTGTTCATGCTTATGGCGGACCAGACAAAGCCCATCAATCATTTTCAACAATGCAGAAAGCCGTAAGCTATTCTATGACTTCCTTTTTTACAACAGGTGGCATAAGAGGCGGAGAAAAAAAAATAGATAAATTTTATCCAAGAAGTTTTAATATGGGATTTTCAAAAAAAGTATTTGAAACTACTGATGGCTTTCCTGAAATAGCTATGAACCCAGGCGAAGATATGATATTAAGTATTGAAATTGTTAAAAAAGGATTTAAAACAAAATTAATAAAAGATGCTTTCGTGTTTCATAAAAGAAAAACTAATCTTAAAAAATATTTCAGACAAATATATAAATTCGGATTTGTAAGATATCCAATATCTTTACTCTATCCCGAGACATTTAAAATATTTTTTATATTTCCAACATTGTTTGTGTTTGGAAATATAATTTTAATTTTATTAGCAATATTTATCCATTATTTGTTTTTAATCCCGATTTTATTGTATATATTTACTATTTTTATAGATTCGTTTATAAAAAATAAAAATTTAAAAATAGCGTTATTGTCTGTTATAACAAGTTTTATACAATTATTTGGATATGGATTTGGCTTTTTTATTGCTTTATGCAAAAGAATTATATCAGGCAAAGAAAATTTTTTATATAAAGCAAAAAAATTTCACGATTAAATGAAGCATCCACGACCAAAAACAAAAGATCAAAGAATAACAAGACAAAAGTCAAATGACTATTAATGACAGTGAGCCCCGATATTTATCAGTTCTTTTCGTGATGAGTTTAGGTATTGGCAAAAGCATGATAGACAAAATCAATATTATTTTTGTTAGTTCAACTATATACACATTTAATTTATTAACAATCAGATGTTTATAACTTTTTACAAAAAAAAATGTTAAAAAATTTTTTTTATTAAAAAACTGTTGTAATTTTGCGGGTGAATAGTTACAAAAAAATAATTAATTATAATCATTGTAAATTTTCTGATTCTATTCAAAACTGGCAGGACTTTCGTTATCAGGATAAGAGAGCAGTCGCTCCTTCATGGTGTCACGGTGCGTCTGGTATTGCTCTTTCTTATTTGACTTCAAAACAATTTTTGAATCTGGACTTTGATTTTATCAATTGGGGAAAAATAGGTTCTCTTATTATTAAAGAAGGTTTTAATTCGCTACACTGTCTTTGCCATGGGATGATAGGAAATGCAGAAGCTGTAATTGCCATAAGTAATTTTATAAACAAACCTGAACTTAAAAATCTGGTTAAAAACAGAATATTCTGTGAGATAGAAGAAAATAATAAAGAATTAAAATGGAGAACTGGCTTTACAAATGGGAAATATAGTTTAAATGGTTTATTATTAGGTACTTCAGGAATAGGTTACGGATTATTGAATATTTTTTTGGATGAACATATTCCTTCAATTCTAACATTAGAACCACCCAAGTCCATTTCTTTCTTAAAATCTAAAAATGATAGCTTATGAAAATACCTGCCTTTTATATTTTTATAATTATATTTTTAAATTCAATACAAATATCAGGTCAGGAATATAAAAAAAATAATTCTCTATTCTATTTACATTCATTAGCTGATACAATATCTAATCCATCTTATACTCCATACATTAATTTCTGGATAAAATTTCTTTACACAGAAAATGATTCTGTCCGAAAAACATTTTGGAATCCTGATGAAGTAGTTAATCTTAAAAATGATTACGTATTGTTTTATGATCATTTGTTTCAATATTCAGTTAAACCATTATTAAATTACTTTAAGCCATACATTCTTTCAGTCTATTTTGAGGACAGATTATGTCATATTACTACAGCTTTTTGGAATTTTAGTTTTACTCCATCTGATACCTCTGCATTATTAAATTCAAATCCATTTGCTATTCTTGAAGTAGGCATAATGCATAAAGGTAATAAAATGTATCTTACAAATTTGTTAGACAAACGAACCATAAACTGGCAAACATTTACACATAAAAAAATCAAATATGTTGTTGAACCATCTTTGAAGATTAATTATTTTGAAGTTGAACAAGCATGCATTTATGTTGATTCATTGGCTAAACTATTTTCTATTAACTATGATACAATAAGTTATATAGTTTGCAGAACACCTCAAAGCTTAGGTTATATTTTAGGGTTCAACTTTTTTTATAGTGGATTTACTTTTGGTAGAGCATTTTTGGATGCACGTATGATTATTTCCGGTAGAGGAACTTTTACTTATCCACATGAATTAACCCATATGATTCTTAACCCCTATATAAAACCAGGAAAATTTTACAGTGAAGGTCTTGCAACATTTTTTGGCGGAAGTTTAGATAAAAATTATAAGCAACTCTTTTCAGAATTTAAGAACAACTTTTCTAAAATTTCAGATTCAGAATTTAATAAAATAATAAAATATCCAAATTCTCCAACAGCATATACTTTGTCGGCATTAATTGTTGAAATTATTTATAATCAATATGGAATAGAAGGATTGAAAAAGTTGTCAGAAAGTCCAAATAATCCAAATGAATTCCTTTTTTATTTATACGACAAATTAAAAATAAGCAAAAAGGCAATATTAAAAAAAATGAACCTTATACTTAATCAAGTCAATCAACCCTAAAATCAAGCATATTGCCAAAACAGCACAATTAATTTAAGTCATGGCTAATGAGACCCAATAATATAAAATAATCGTTTTAACAGTTTACCAACGACTTTATGAACAGACATTAGTTAGTATCTGTCTATAAAGTAAGTGTTTAGTTCAGAATGTTCGAGTTTGAGGCTTGCCCAGTTTGAAAATCAGGAGTTTACTTTTGTAAATGACTGATTTGAAAGACAAGCGTAACGAACAAATGACTATTAATGACAGCGAAGCCAAATGACTATTAATGACGGCGAAGCTGAATGACATTTAATTAATGATAAAATAAAATTTAAACAAATTATAAAAATATGAAAAAAGATATGGACGTTGTTATATTATGTGGTGGTAAGGGCTCAAGATTAAGTGAAGAAACAGTCAGAAAACCTAAACCAATGATTGAAATAGGAGGAATTCCAATATTATGGCATATTATGAAAATATATAGCCATTTCGGATATAAACATTTTGTCCTTGCTTTAGGTTATAAAGCAAACTATATAAAAAATTATTTCTATAACTTACGAATAACAAGCAGCGATTTTACTCTTAACCTAAATCCTGAACAAGAACCTGAATTTTTTAATTCGCCTGAAGAAAAAAACTGGGAGATAACATTTGTTGATACAGGAGAAGATACTCTTAAAGGCGGAAGAATTAAAAGAATTGAAAAATATATAAAATCAGATAATTTTCATCTTACTTATGGAGACGGCGTAAGTGATGTGAACATAAAAAAATTAGTTGATTTCCATAATTCGCATAATAAAATAGGAACTATTACTGCTGTCCGTCCTCCTTCAAGATTTGGAGAGATTTCATTAAAAGAAGATAATGTTATAAATTTTGAAGAAAAACCTCAAATGGATTCAGGATATATTAATGGCGGTTTTTTTGTTTTTAATAAGAAAATTATGTCATATCTTACATCAAATAAAAATTGTGATTTTGAGTTCGGACCTCTTCAAAAACTTGCTGATGACAGACAATTAAAAGCTTTTAAGCACGATGGATTCTGGCAATGTATGGATAATATAAGAGAAAAAAATTATCTTAATGATTTAATTGTAAATAATAATGCACCATGGATAAAAAAATAAGGAGATAAAACATCCATGGCCAAAGACAGTTTAGAGTTTAGAGTTTAGAGTTTAGAGTTTAAACTTTGAACTTTGAACTTTGAACTTTGAACTTTGAACTTTGAACTTTGAACTTTGAACTTTGAACTTTGAACTTTGAACTTTGTGCTTTGTGCTTTGTGCTTTGAACTTGTAACTCGGAACTTTAAATATTGAACATGGTAACTAATTGATAATAAACTAAATACGAAAATATAAACACATAAAAATAATGTTTAACAATATTTATAAAAACAAAAAAGTCATTGTTACAGGCAACACTGGCTTTAAAGGAACTTGGATAACACTTTGGCTGTTAAAATTAGGCGCTAAAGTTTATGGAATTTCTAAAGATATTCCTACAACTCCATCAATTTTCAAAAAACTTGATTTACAAAATAAGATAACTTATTTTCAAAATGATATAAGAGATTTATCTTGTATAAAGAAAATTGTAAATGATGTAAAACCCGACTTTTTATTTCATTTAGCTGCTCAATCCATTGTCTCACGCTCATACAATGATCCTATTGAAACAATTTCTACTAATGTATTAGGCACGACTAATATTTTAGAATCTTTGAGAAATTATAATAAAAAATGTACTGCAATAATAATTACAAGCGATAAATGTTATGATAATGTAGAATGGCTATGGGGATACAGAGAATCTGATAAATTAGGAGGAAAAGATATTTACAGCGGTTCAAAAGCTGCTGCTGAAATGGTTATCAAATCATATTATCATTCTTTTTTTAAAAAAGAGGATTCTAATATTAGAATGGCATCTGTAAGAGCAGGAAATGTTATTGGTGGTGGCGACTGGGCTATAGACAGAATTATTCCCGACTGCGTCAGGGCTTGGAGTGAAAATAAATCAGTAGAAATAAGAAGTCCATACTCTACAAGACCATGGCAACATGTATTAGAACCTGTCAGCGGATATTTGGCTTTGGGAGCAGAACTTTATAAAGATAATAAATTGAACGGGGAAAACTTTAACTTTGGTCCTTTTTCACATTATAATCATACAGTTATAGAAATAATAAAGGACATAAGTAAATATTGGAATAAAAATAAAAAATTAGAACTGTATAAAATAACTCATTCTCCTAAATTCCACGAGGCAGGACTTCTTAAACTTAACTGCGATAAAGCATTAATACATCTTAAATGGATGCCTGCTTTAGATTATGAAAAATTAATAGAATTTACCGGTTTATGGTATGTTAATTTTTATTTGAATAATATTAATATGTTTGATTTTACTTTATCGCAAATAAACGAATATGAGAAAATTGCTTCTAATAAAGAAATTCAATGGACAATATAAATATACAGGGAGTAATTCTAACTCCATTAAAAAAAATATACAATCCCAAAGGTGATGTCTTTCACTGTATAAAAAAAAAAGATAATGGCTTTGCCGGATTTGGAGAAGCTTATTTTTCAACTGTCATTTTTGGTAATGTTAAGGACTGGAAAAAACATACTAAAACAACTTTAAACCTGATTGTTCCTGTTGGAAAAATCAAATTTGTTTTATATGATGACAGAGAAAATAGTATTTCAAAAAATCATTTTTTTGAAGTTGAACTTTCAAAAGATAATTATAAAAGATTAACAGTTCCGCCTAATATATGGATGAGTTTTAAAGGCACTGGTCATGACTTAAATCTTTTATTAAATATTACTGATATTGAACACAATCCTAAAGAATTTTTAAGATTAAAACCAAATGAAATTAATTATAATTGGTAATATATACAAACGGGTATTTTAATTGTTAGTTGATTGCTCATAGTATATTTAGTATTATTTAATAAAAAAAAATAATTACAAAAAATGAAAGACATTTCAATTATAGTAGCAATAGCAGAAAATAATGCTATTGGCAAAGACAACAAACTGTTGTGGCATATTCCTGATGATTTAAAAAGATTTAAAAAAATAACAGCAAACCATACTGTTATAATGGGAAAAAACACTTTTTTTTCATTACCAAGTGGTGCCTTGCCCAACAGAAAAAATATCGTTATATCAGATGATAAAAATGATAAAATAAAAGATTGTGTTATGGCTTATTCTATTGAAGATGCTATAAATAAATGCGATGATAATAAAGAAAATTTTATTATAGGTGGTGCCTCTGTTTACAGACAGTTTTTAAAATATACCAACAAATTATATCTAACAAAAGTTCACAAATCATTTGAAGCAGATACTTTTTTTCCTGAAATCAATCTTAATGAATGGAAATTAATAGAGAGGCAGGATTTTAAACCTGCTCAAAAAAACTTTTTTTCTTATTCTTATTTGGTTTATAAAAAAAAGTTATATCTTTGACAAATTATTAAAATTATTTTTATTTATTAACTAAAAAATTTATCAACTATGAAAAATAAAATTATTTATGCTGCATTAGCAGTAATTATTGTGTCTAGTTTAATGTTCAATTCATGCAGAAAAGATAAAGATGAAGATGAAACCTATGATGTTTCAGCAGCCGGCGATGATGCTTTAGCTGAAAATGTATTTAGTGATGCTTTTGCACAGGTTAAAGATGGTATGCAAAAGGCAGAAGATACTATTGATGGAAGTAAAGGCATTTCTTCAATAATGGGTGATACTTGTATAATAACCATTAGTCCTTGTATTACTCTTACAATTATTCCTTTTGATACTACATGGCCTAAAAATTTAATCATAGATTTTGGAACCTCCAATTGTCAGCAATATCCGCCAAGCGGCAGAAACAGAAGAGGCAAAATATTAGTTCATTGTACAGGTAGATATCGTACCACTGGCTCTGTAATTACCACAACGTTTGATAATTATTACGTGGACGATAATAAAGTAGAAGGCACAAAGACAGTTACTAATACAGGTAGAAATACAGACAGTAATTTGGTTTATTCTATTCATATCATAGATGCTGTGATTACCAAACCTAATAATGCAGGCACTATTCATTGGAACTCTGACAGAGAAAGAGAATGGATAAATGGCGAATCTACAATACTATATCCATGGGATGATGAATATTTGATTACAGGAACACAAGACGGAGTAAGTGCAAATGGTAAAAGTTATACTATTGTTATTACAAGTCCTTTAAATGTTTTAGTTGGATGCAGGTGGGTTAGAAGCGGAACTCTTGATTTGAATATACAGGATATCCCAACTATTGCAGTGGACTATGGTAATGGCATTTGTGATCCTAATGCTGTTGCAACAGTAAATGGCGTTTCTTATCCTTTTATTATGAATTAATTTGTTTGCCTAAGACAATTAACCGGATAAATTCAATATTTATATGGAAACAGTAGAGACACAAAATTTTGTGTCTCTACTGACTGTTGACTGCTGACTGCCAACTGTCCAGTAGAACCAATTACATAATATCTCTCCAGTCCTTTTTCTTTTCATATTTTAAATCTTTAAATGCAGATGCTTTTATGTTTATTTTAAAACTCCAGCTTTTCCTAAATCCTATTGGTATCCAGTTAAAACTCATTTCCCAGCAATGTAAATCTCTATAAAAATTTACTGATGTATAAGAAAAATCCTTATTTTGAAAATCATATCCTGATGTAAATCCTATTTTCCATTTAGATGAAATACTAACACTCCCATTAAATGATAATGTCTGAATTATATCCTTTTGATTTGGCTGCACTTGGCTGACAAACATATTGCTATAGTTAAATGTATAGTGAATACCTAAATTCCAGGGTATGTCAAAGTCAGTTTGTTCTTTATTTTCTTTGTCAGAAGTTTCAGATGTTTTTTTCTTAAACAAAGGCGAATCAGAGTTAAGTGCCCAGTTTAAACTTAAAGCCCAGTCAGTTTTAGAATGACGCAGTAACTTCTTGTTTTCCTGCCATTCAAATTTATTTATATTTCTTCCGGTAGAGTCAATAATATAAGGGTCCCATATACTTGCATATCTGATATACAAATTTTTAAATAAAGTAGTTGTCCCTGACATTGCTACTTTTGACCAGTTTAAAGAGTCCTTTGTAACATCGTAAGAAGTTGAGACAGTAAAATTTTTGATAAGGACAACTTTTTTTGTTCCTGATATAGAATCTTTTTTGGATTTTACTTTTATTTCAAGATTATTTGTCAGGGCAAAATTTACTCTTCCTGATTCTCCTGCTGAAGGTGTTCCGTAAATCCCATTTTCAAATATTGAATATTTACTGGTATTTCCCAGTGTATCTGTTTGAACTTCTTTATAATATCCCCATTTTTTAGTGCCAAAATCGGGATGATAAGTAAAACTAACCGTTGGCGTTATCACATGTCGCACAGCCCTGACAAATCCTCTTTTAAATTGAAACATTCCATATATTCTTGTGTTTAAAGAAGAAGATAAATTAAAATTGTGTGCTGCTTTAAATCCTTGAACAGTATCTGTATCAAGATATCCTATTATAGTATCGTTGTTAGAAAATAACGTATCATTATTCCATTTTTTGTCTGTGCTTTGCAAATACCATCTCTCTATATAATTTATTGAATTTGTTAATGTAAAATGCTTAAAAAGTTTTAAAGAGCTGCTAACAGGGATAGAATGTTTAATACCATTGCGTAATTTTGATAAACTATTGGAAGTAAATAATAAAGAATCTGTTGTAGATAAATCATTTCTTGCGTTCATCACATAATTAACACTTATATTATCATACCATTTTAATTTACCTGTTTTTTCTTTTTTTCTAAAAGGATAAAAACGGTTTACAGAAAAAGCTATTTCCGGCAGATTTAAGCTAACCTGTTTGTTAATTGTATTTTGGCTATGTCGCATGTTTGTTGAAAAATTATATTTTCCTGCCCATGTTTTAGAATAAGATATATTTGATTGAAAAGTGTTTGACAGATAATCAGCAGTACTTGTAGGATTAAAAGTATTGTATTTACTAGTGCCGGCATTTACATTGGCAGAGAATCTACTGTTAGGACTTGCTTTTGGACTTTGTTTGTGGTTCCATTTAAAAAAAAAATCCTTATTTTTTGAATAATCAGGAAGTCCCTCTTCGCCTAAAATATTTATAGCATAATTTAAGCTAAAGCTACCATTATATTTATATCTTTTGTTATAATTAGAGTGCGTTTTTAAAGCCCAGCTGCCTCTTGTGTATATGTCTCCTGTTAGTAATAGGTCCATATAATCATTTATTCCAAGGTAATATCCACCGTTTTCCAGAAAAAATCCACGGTTGGCAGATTCACCATAACGTGGTATTACGATGCCTGAAGCTTGCCCTTTTTTGTTTGGAAAAAATCCAAAAGGAATAGCTATAGGAGTAGGAACATCTGCAATACACAGATATGCAGGTCCTGTAATTATTTTATCATTGGGAATGACTTTTGCTTTTGAAAATTTTATTTGATAATGAGGATGTTCAAGCTCACAGGTTGTATATTGTCCGTTTTTGATAAGTATCTCATTTTCAGGAAGTTTCTTTACTCTTTTGCCATGAATATAGTTTTCTCCCTCGGCAAGAAATATATTTTTTATTAAGCCCTTTTTTGACTTAAAATTATAAGTTATTTCTTTTGACTTAAAACTTTGATTATCATCGGTAAATACAGGTGTTCCTCTTTCTTTTCCTGTTGAATCCAAAATACCTTTGGCAAACATTAAATTAGTATTAAAATTTATTTCAATATATGCTGCTTTTATGTTTATCTCTTTATAATTAACCTCAGCATTACCAAAAAGAAATACTTCTTGTTCTTCAATGTTAAAAAGTATAGAGTCAATAGCAGAATATTTTACCTTAGAATCAATTGAAAACTCTTTACTTTTTGGCTTTTGTATAGTGTCAGCAGATAATATTAAACTGTCTTTTTCGTTTTGTTTAATAGTATCTTGTGCATATATAGTAAAACAAAATAAGTTTATGACTATAGATATAAATATATATTTTAATAAAAATTTTTCTAACCTGATTAATTTATAAATTTTTAGGGAATATATATCATTAGCCCTGTCTTTTAAGGCGGGGACAAGGATAAAATCACAATCTCCTCTGCGAAATTTATACCCTAATGATAATAACATATAATTTAATTTATGAATAATTCAGGATAACAATATTATTATAATTTTTTGAATGAAATAAATTTTGTTATTTTGCAACAATAAAATTAATTTTGAACTTTCAAAAGTAAAACATTTTTTTAAGTGAAACGATATTTTACAGTTTTTGGTATGATTTGCATATTCCTGCTAAGCTCTTTTTATGCAGGTCCTGATAAGAAATATTCTGTTAAAACAGTTGTCATTGACCCTGGACATGGTGGTAAGGATCCAGGTTGTTTGGGATATTCAAGGTCAAAAGAAAAAGATGTTGTACTTAGCATAGCACTTAAATTAGGCGAATATATAAAAGATAACTTCCCTGATATAAAAGTGATATATACCCGTAATGATGATAGGTTTATAGAACTTTATAAGAGAGCTGATATTGCAAATGATAATAAGGCAGATTTATTTATTTCAATACATTGTAATGCATGTAGCTCATCAAAAGCATACGGATCCGAGACATGGGTTATGGGTATAAATAAGAGTGAAGCTAATTTAGCTGTTTCAAAAAGAGAAAATGCAGCAGTATTAATGGAAGAAGATTATACTGTTAAATATAGTGGATTTGACCCTAATTCTCCTGAAGCCAATATTATTTTTACTCTTTATCAAAATGCTTTTTTAGAACAGAGTCTTAATATAGCATCAAAAGTTCAGAAACAATTAACAGAAACATTGGGTATGCTTGACAGAAGCGTTAAACAAGGAGGTTTTTTGGTGCTATACAGGACAACAATGCCCAGTATATTAATTGAAACAGGTTTTTTGAGTAATAAAAACGAAGAAAAATTTTTAACCTCTGAAAAAGGTCAGCAAGATGTTGCTTTAGCTATTTATAAAGCTTTTGAACAATATAAAACAGGAATAGAAGGCATTAAAAAAGAAGATATAGAAAAACAACTTATTGCTAAAAAAAATATTGAAAAACAAGATATTGAAAAAGAAAATAATAAAGAAAAGATAAAAGAAAAGATAAACGAAAAAGAAGTTAAAACAAATAAATCAGATAATAATGAATTAACAGATATTAAAAATAATGATTTTGATAAAAACAGAGTGTCTTTTAGAGTTCAATTCAGTAGTTCGCCTGAAAAAAAATCTTTGAATTCAGATATATTCAAGGACTTAAAAGATGTAAAAGTATATTTTGATAATGGACTGTATAAATATACAACAGGTGATGAAGACACACTTGAAACAGCCACTAAACTTCAATATAAAGTTCGTAGAGCAGGATTTAATGATGCATTTGTTGTGGCTTTTTTTAATGACAAAAGAATTGATATTAAAGAAGCTTTGAAAAAAAATAAAGAAATACCTCAACAAGTTGAAATTTCACAGGACAAGCAAAAGATAAAGTCAGAAGACAAAAATTATAAAGAAGATATTGTAAAAAATGATGATAAAGAAATATCTGTAAATAAGACAGAAGATAAAGCAAATGTTTTAGAAGATAAGAAAAATATTTCTTTTAGAGTTCAGTTTAAAACTCTCAATAAAGAGATGTCTTTGGATTCAGATGAGTTTAAGGACTTAAAAGAAGTAAAAGTATATTTTGATAATGGACTGTATAAATATACAACAGGTGATGAAGACACTTTTGAATCATCTGTTAATCTTCAATATAAAGTTCGTAGAGCAGGATTTAATGATGCATTTGTTGTGGCTTTTTTTAATGACAAAAGGATTAGTATTAAAGAAGCTTTGGATTTATTAAAGAACAAGGACTTGTAAACCTCTACTGAGCGGAGTTATACGTTAATTAGGGCTTACTGAAAATTGAATATTTCAGGCAAAATAATTCAAAATAGGTCATCCCTATGGGACTTATTACATATTGCTTAACTTAATCCCTGAACTTCCGTTCAGGGCTACAAATAGAAAATTACTCACAATATCAATTATTTTAAAAGGTGTTCCCCAAAGGATATCGCTTCGCTCTACCTACGGGGCAAGCGTGAGATCGCTCCCGATAAATGTCCCGATAAATACGGGATTTATAACGGGATTTACAATTCGCTAAGTTCATTTTTATTTATTTTCAAAAAACAGCAAGTGCCGGTTAAACTGTTTCTGAAAATTTAATACAAATATACATCTTATTTTTTTATTTGACAAAAAAATATTTTTTTTTACAATATTTCATAAAATCATATCGTTACAAAGATAAATTTTTATCATTTTTATTTAATTTTGGCATTTTAAATTTTAAGTCCACTCTAAAAAGTATTTGCGGTCTAATTTTTTGGGGCTAAAGCCCCGAAAATTCTGAATGTTTTCAATTGCCCCGACATTAATGTCGGGGTAACTGAATTTCTTCTGTTTGTCGGGCTTCAGCCCAAAAATGAATAAAAAATTTGATACTTTTTAGAGCAAACTCAATTTTAGATATTTTAAATCTTAAATACTAAAAACATGGAAACAACTGTTGATATAAAAAAACTAAATGAACTTATAAAAAAAGAAAGTGCTTTTATAGATATAATTACAATGGAAATGCACAAAGTAATTGTAGGACAAAAGCAAATGATTGAAGGTCTGTTAATCGGATTACTCTCTAACGGACATATATTGATTGAAGGCGTTCCCGGACTTGCCAAAACACTGGCTATAAGTTCTCTCGCTAATACTATTAATGCTAAATTTAACAGGATACAGTTCACACCTGACCTGCTCCCTGCTGACATAATCGGCACAATGATTTATAGTCAAAAAAAAGAAGAGTTTACTGTTCGTAAAGGTCCTATCTTTGCTAACTTTATTCTTGCTGATGAGATAAACCGTGCTCCTGCAAAAGTACAAAGTGCTTTGCTTGAAGCTATGCAGGAACGACAAGTTAGTATTGGAACAAACACATATAAACTGGAAGAACCTTTTTTAGTCCTTGCCACTCAAAATCCTATTGAACAGGAAGGCACTTATCCTTTGCCGGAAGCACAAGTAGATAGATTTATGCTGAAAATAATAGTAAATTATCCTGACAAAAAAGAAGAAAAATCTATTATACGCGAAAATGTTACCAATGTATTCCCTACAACAAATACTGTCTTTAAACCGGAGGATATTATAAAAGCAAGAAATATCGTTAGACAGGTATATACAGATGAAAAAATTGAAAACTATATTATTGACATTGTATTTGCTACCCGTTATCCTTCTAAATATAAACTTGATAAATTTAAAGGACTGATAAACTATGGGGCATCACCTCGTGCAAGCATTTATCTGACTCTTGCTTCCAAAGCTTATGCTTTTATAAAACAAAGGGGCTATGTAATACCCGAAGATGTAAGAGCCGTATGCTATAATGTGCTCCGACATAGAATAGGTCTTAGCTATGAAGCAGAAGCAGAAAACATCACTTCTGAAGATATTATTAATGAAATACTAAATACTGTTGAAGTCCCTTAATATTTTGCTCATAAAACTGTTAAATATCATTATTTTTAAATTAATTGATAATATTTTATATTAAATTATTTAACAAGGTTTATTATTAATCCCTTGATAAATCGCAATGTCATTTAGTTAAGCGTAAAACCTTGATTAATAACATATCAGATTAGCACCACAATTTATTGTGGTGGTTAGAATTCAAATACAGTTTTTTAAAGTCGGCTTTAAGCCGACTTCCAAAATAATTTACTGATTTAATACACCATACTGAAGTATGGTGCTAATCTGATATTTAAAATATTATCCCTTAACTAAATGACATTACGTTAGAATGAGGCATTAATAATATTCCTAAAATGACACGTTAATTTGTTATTTTATTGTTATATGCTTTTTTAAAACATCAAACTTAAAACTTAATTGTGGAAACTTCAGAAATATTAAAAAAAGTAAGAAAAATAGAGATAAAAACCCGTGGACTATCTAACCAGATATTCTCAGGACACTATCATAGTGCTTTTAAAGGCAGAGGAATGGCTTTTAGTGAAGTAAGAGAATATCAATATGGCGATGATATACGTTCTGTTGACTGGAACGTAACAGCACGACTTAACAATCCTTATGTTAAAATTTTTGAAGAAGAACGCGAACTTACTGTAATGCTTTTAATTGATGTCAGCGGCTCAAACCAATTCGGCACTCAAAAACAACTGAAACAAGAGCTTATTACTGAGATATCTGCTGTGCTGGCTTTCTCTGCTATACACAACAATGATAAAGTAGGCGTTATACTGTTTAGTAATAAAATTGAAAAATTTATACCACCTCAAAAAGGAACTAAACATATATTACGAATAATTAGTGAACTGATAAATTTTAAATCTGAAAATAAAGAAACAAATATAACAGAAGCTTTGCGTTATCTTACTAATGCTATAAAAAAACGCTCTACTGCTTTTCTTATATCCGACTTTATTGACAAAGGATTTGACGATGCCATTAAAATATGTAATAAAAAACACGACCTTATTGCTGTAAAAATATTTGACAAAAGAGAAACACAATTACCTAACATTGGACTTGTAAAATTTAAAGATGCAGAAACAGGTAAAATATCATGGATAGATACTTCAAGCTCTAATATACGCAAGAATTATAACAAATGGTGGATACAAAATGAAAAATATTTAAAAACTTTATTTATAAAATCTGGCGTTGATGTTGCAAACATTAATACTAATCAGGATTATATCAAATCTTTGGTAAATCTCTTTAAAAAAAGAGAAAGCAGATTTTAAAGGCTCTTCGGTATTTTTTATGGATAAAGAAATATGTTAGGTGTATATGTATATAAGGTATAAAGGTATAAGGGTATAAATTGAATAACTTATTTTTTTATATCCCTTATTTCCCCTATTTCCTCTATATATTTATTTCCTTATAACATTTTCCCCACACATTTTACCGAAGAACCATTTTCCTATTTTTATGGTTCTAACACAAATTTAATGGAAAAAATGTTATGAATTATGAGTTATGAAATTCGAAATACTTAAAATTTAAAATGCCTAATCAGGTGATTGCCTGATAAAATTTAGAAGGCAATTATTAAATTACGAATTACAGATTATGAACTTTGAACTTTGAACTTTGAACTTTGTGCTTGATACTTGTGTCTTGATACTTGTGTCTTGATACTGAAAAATTATGAATTATGAGAAATATTTTATTCGTCTTTAATTCGTATATTCGTGGCTATTTCTACAATAATAATCCTATTAAAATAACAGTATGATAACTTTTTTATTAATTTACATACAACAATGAACTTTAAACACTATATATTCAAAACAAACTATAAAATAAAACTATTCTTAATAATTTTATTTTTAGGTTTTATAAATTTATCATACTCACAAGATATAAAAGCAACAGCAGAATTAGATACCAATTCAATACTTATTGGTGACCAAGTTAATCTTAATATTAAATTAAAATGCCCTGTATCAACAAAAATTATATGGACTGCACTCTATGATACAATAACAAATGAAATTGAGATAATAAAAAAATCAAAAATTGATACAATATTCTCAAAAGATAAAAAACAGATAAATCTTTCTCAAACATTGATTATTACTTCTTTTGACTCCGGATATTATGTAATACCTGCTTTCCAATTTATTTATGATAAAATAAATGATACGACTTTTAAAATAGCAAAAACAAATCCTTTGTTTTTAAATGTCCAAACAATCCCTGTTGATACAACCAAAGCCATTAAAGATATAAAACCACCTTTAAAAGCACCTGTTACTTTCAGAGAAGTATTACCTTATATATTAACTGGCATTGCTGTTGCTATAATCATATTATTAATAATATATTACATAAAAAAAAGAAAAAAGAAACAACCTCTTTTTCAATTACATAAAAAACCAAAATTACTTCCACACAAAATAGCTTTGGATGCCTTAGAAAAATTACGAATTAAAAAATTATGGCAAAAAAATAAAATAAAAGAATATCATTCTGAATTAACTCAGATTATAAGAACTTATATTAAACAACGTTTTAATATTAATGCACTTGAAATGACAAGTGATGAAATATTACATTCTTTTAAAAAAACTGACATAAAAAATGAAGAAATAGATAATAAATTAAAACAAACATTAGCACTTGCTGATTTGGTAAAATTTGCCAAAGAAAACCCTTTGCCTGACGAAAACGATAAAAGTATGAACAATGCTATTGATTTTGTGAAAAAAACTATTATCTCTATTGAAGAAACTTCAAAAGAAATATCCATTGATAAGTAAATACTGAAGAAAATTATGAATTATAAAAAACAGTCGGCAGTCATCAGTTGGCAAATGGAACATTTTCCGATTTTTTATCGGAATTTTCAACCGTATTTATCGGGAAAAAAGCAACAACAACTGAATATCAAACATTAAACCTTGTGCCTTGAACTTTGAACTTGATATTAATATCTTGTAACCGTTCACAACTAAAAATTATATCCATCAACTAACGGCTTAAATGATTGAAATTAAATTGACCTAATTTCTAATTAACCTAATTGACCTAAAA
>Ga0265594_1000517_pt1 | contig 31742 bp, 29 predicted proteins | sample saktaG_11_FD_190147 | JGI IMG/M metagenome (GOLD analysis project Ga0265594, IMG submission 190147) | Saline water microbial communities from Sakinaw Lake, British Columbia, Canada - sak_2011_5_24_80m | ecosystem: Environmental > Aquatic > Non-marine Saline and Alkaline > Saline ... | reverse complement strand
CCGCTGAAAACATCGCTGAGATAGTGAGCATGTGGACAGGGATTCCAGTGGTACAGTTGGCTAGCGATGAGACCAGCCGCCTGCTTAATATGGAAGAGGTGTTACATCACCGCATTATTGGTCAGGATGAGGCTATTAATATTGTGGCTAAAGCGGTAAGGCGAGCCAGGGCCGGGATTAAAGACCCAAGGCACCCTATAGGCAACTTTATCTTTCTAGGTCCAACCGGTGTCGGTAAGACAGAGCTGGTCAGAGCTTTAGCTGAGTTTATGTTTGGCAGTGAGGATACCCTAATCCGGCTTGACATGTCTGAGTTTATGGAGAGACATACTGTAGCCCGATTGGTTGGAGCCCCGCCAGGATATGTTGGCTATGACGAAGGTGGGCAATTAACTGAGGCAGTGAGGCATAAGTCATATTGCTGCATACTCCTTGACGAAATTGAAAAGGCTCACCCTGATGTATTTAATATATTGCTCCAGATATTTGATGATGGCCACCTGACTGATGCCAAGGGTCGCCGGGTTGATTTTCGCAATAGCATTATCGTTATGACCAGCAATATCGGGGCTGAGCTAATCAAGAAAGGCACCACCATTGGTTTTGCCACTCACAGCGATGAGACTAAAAGCCAGGAGCAGGCTTATGATAGGATGAAGGAGAAACTGCTTGGTGAATTAAAGAAGACATTCCGCCCTGAGTTTCTCAATCGTGTTGACGGTGTGGTTGTATTTCATTCCCTGACCAAGGAGCACATCCGAAAGATTGTTGATTTAATGCTAGTTTCAGCAACACAGCAACTGGCTGAGAAGGAGATAAAATTAGAGGTAACTGATGCAGTTAAGGATTTTTTGGGGGAGAAGGGTTATGACCAGGTCTTCGGGGCTCGTCCCCTACGCCGGGTGATTCAAGACATGGTTGAAGATAAACTCTCAGAGAGTCTGCTCCGCGGCAAATTCCAGCCGGGGGATACTGTTGTTGTTGACCTCAAAGGAGAGGAAATTGTAGTGCATCCAGTAGCTGCAGGAGCATTACTGGGAGATGGTAAGCCATAAAATCATAACAGATAAAGTCAGGGTGGAACAGAAAGGGCGGGAAAACGAGATAGATGAAACAACCGCCCTTTTAATTCGCCTAAAATAGACAGGAGATAAAAATCGGGGTAAAGATATGGGAGTAGATTGGGGTTTTGCTGGACAAATTGGCGGTGTTGGCTTTGGTATGGTCTTCGCCTTGCTAATTATTCTAGCTGTGGTTATATGGCTAACAGGGCTGGTGGTTACTAAAACTAGCACCGGTAAGGCTGAAACTGGTGACAAGAAGGAGGGAAATTAGAAATTGGCACAAGAAATTATAGAAGTTCCCCTAACTGGTAAGATTACCAGTGTAGAGGTTAAAGTAGGGGATAACGTTAAGGAGGGAGATACCATCTGTTTTATCGAATCAATGAAAATGGAGAACCCTATTTTGGCGCCGGTAGACGGTACCATTGTTCAGCTAAATGTTACTCCAGAGCAAATAGTTAAGCCCGGCGGGACAATAGCCATTATAGAGTATTAAAAGGTTGGTGACTGGTGTTCGGTCTTTTTGAAAGCGGGTTCCAGCTTTTTTATTGGGGTAACGCTCTAATGCTGCTTATTTCGGGGGCTCTAATCTACTTGGGAATTGCCAAGAAGATGGAGCCCCTGTTACTAGTCCCCATAGGTTTCGGCATGCTACTAGTTAATCTACCTCTTGGCGGCTTGATGGATTATGAACTACAGATAACCAACACAACCGGGGTACCAGCCAGGGTTATCAGTATAGAGGTGGATGAAACCAGTAAGATCGGGGAAAACGATGTCATCCTACAATTAGACTCAGGGGAAATATTAGCTCCAATCTATGGCAGGATTAAGCAAGTTGAAGTTTCACCGGGTCAGGAGGTCGCCCCTGACGAGGTAGTAGCTACAATGATAACCACTGCCCAGACTGACCAAGCAAGGTTACCAACCAAGCCAATGGGTTTACTATCTAGAATATTTGCCTATGGGATTATGTGGCAGGTGATACCACCTCTCATCTTCCTCTGCCTGGGGGCACTGACTGACTTTGGTCCGATGATAGCTAATCCCAAAACCCTGCTGCTTGGGGCTGCTGCGCAATTTGGGGTTTATTTTGCCTTTTTTGCTGCTTTAGCTACCAACCTCTTCATGCCAGGTGGGTTCACAATAGCCGAGGCAGCCTCCATCGGGATAATCGGCGGGGCTGAGGGTCCAACTACAATCTATGTTACCTCCATCCTTGCTCCTCACATAATAGGTGCTACCGCCGTAGCCTGCTACACCTATATGGCGCTGGTACCTATCATCCAGCCACCGATAATAAGATTGCTCACCACCAAGAAAGAGCGGGCTATATATATGAAACCGCAAATGCGTGAGGTGTCATCGCTGGAGAAAATAATATTTCCTTTAATCACCTCGGTGATTGTCATATTATTTGTTCCCATGTCAGCCCCCCTTATTGGCATGTTTATGGTTGGCAACCTGTTTATGACCTGTGGCGTTACTGACAGGCTTAGCAAGACTGCCCAAACTACGTTCATAGACATGTTGACCATATTTCTCACCCTATGTATCGGAGCTACCATGACTGCTGGGAATTTCCTTCAGCCAAAAACTTTGCTAGTCCTCTTTCTAGGGGTGGTGGCATTTGCCACAGCTACCGCAGCCGGCGTTTTGATGGCTAAATTGATGAACCTCTTTTCCAAGCAGAAGATTAATCCTATGATAGGTGCTGCCGGGGTATCGGCAGTGCCCATGGCAGCCAGAGTAGTGCAGGTAATGGGTCAGAAGGCAAACCCCAAAAACTTCCTCTTAATGCATGCTATGGGTCCTAATGTAGCCGGGGCTATTGGTGCTGCCATTGCCGGTGGTGTGTTCTTAGGTATGGTCGGCTGAGTTAACTATTTCGCCCCAGTCTAAATTTCTTTTCAACTCAAATTACCCCTTGCCTTATTGCTTAAAATCGGGTAAAGTCAATTTATGAACAAATCAGATAAATCCCACATCAGGACTATCTTTGTCTGTCAGCAATGCGGTAAGGAGAGCTTAAAATGGCTGGGACGCTGCCCTAATTGCCAGGAGTGGAACAGCTTTGTCGAGAAAATAGTAACCGCTCCTACTACTTCCTTTCAGTCTGTTTCCCCAGTTAACCCACCTCAAGAGTTATCTCAGGTGGTAATTGAAGCAGCAGACCGCTTTCCTCTTCCCATGGCTGAGCTTAACCGGGTGCTCGGTGGGGGGTTAGTATCTGGCTCTCTGGTGCTTATTAGCGGCGACCCCGGTATTGGCAAATCAACCCTCCTGCTTCAGGCTTCAGCCCTGATGACGCAGGCTCAAGGTAAGGCGGTCTATGTTTCCGGTGAGGAAACACTGCATCAGATTAAGCTCAGGGCAGAGCGTCTGCGAATAAAGGGTGAGGGGCTTTACCTCCTGGCTGAGACTGAGCTTGAGGTTATCCTGAACCAGATTGAGCAATTATCACCCAGCCTGGTAGTCATTGATTCCATTCAGACTGTTTACCTCCCTGAGTTGGATACAGCACCGGGCAGTATAACTCAGGTGCGGGAGTGCACCCTACGGCTTATGCGCTGGGCAAAGCTCAGCGCGGTGCCTATTTTCATTGCTGGGCACGTAACTAAGGACGGTGCCATCGCTGGTCCCCGGGTTCTGGAACACATTGTGGATGCGGTGCTTTACCTTGAGGGTGAGCCTTTTAGTGCCTACCGCCTGCTGCGTTGTGTTAAAAACCGCTTTGGTTCTACTAATGAGGTTGGCATCTTTGAGATGAAAAGCGAGGGTCTAGTTGAGGTGGATAATCCATCACAGGTATTCCTGTCGCGACGAGGAAGCCAAGCAGTAGGCTCAGTGGTAGTGCCTACCCTTGAAGGTAGCCGCCCCTTGCTGGTTGAGATTCAAGCCCTGACCAATCCCACCAGCTTTGGCTTACCACGACGCACCGCTAACGGGGTTGACTTCGGTCGGCTGCTGCTGATTACCGCTGTGCTGACCAGGCGAGTCGGCTTAAAGCTCGGCAATCAGGATATTATAGCTAATGTTACCGGTGGGTTTAAGATTGGAGAACCGGCAGCAGATTTAGGTATTGCTTTATCTATCGCCTCCAGCTTTCGTGACCTGGGGGTTGACCCTGGCTTAGTAGCGGTGGGGGAGGTGGGGCTAAGCGGCGAGCTAAGAGCCGTCTCTCAGCTAGACAGGCGAGTAGCTGAAGCCGCCCGATTAGGCTTCAAGCGCTGTCTGGTGCCTAAGGTGGAAACCAAAGCCAGTTCTAAGGACATAGAGCTTATCCCGGTCAGCACCCTGAGGGAAGCAATAGGTAGAGGGCTGGTTAGGGGGAAAGCAAGAGCTAGAGCCGATTGAAAGAATAGGGAAGAAATGATAGAAAAGAATATATTACGCGCCCTCGTCTTAGAAGTATTAAGTTCCACGCCAAAAACACAGATTGCTAATACCATCAATGATGTGGAAAGGTTGGTTGCAGAATATGAACTCTTTCCAAGTTCGGATGATTGCCAGCGTCTTAGCATCGACTATAAATACTACGAACATAAAACTCTACACCCCATTGATAAACTCACAATCAATGAGATCATTTGGGACCTTGTCCTAGAACGGGTAGTGACACCCGGTGCGGATTGGGAAAATCAAGGTTTCCCTCCTCACTTTAGACTCACTGAATTTGGTAAGGATTATATTTCTCAATCAGCTCCTCATTACTATGACCCACAAGGTTATATGGAATTCTTGAGGAATATAGTCCAAAATCTTGACCCTGTTATTGAACAATATATTTTTGAAAGTCTGAATTGCTACAGACGACAACTCTTTTTCGCCTCAGCTGTTATGATTGGCGCAGCAGCAGAGAAGGCAATACTACTGCTATTGCAAGCAATTACAGATTCCATGAGTAATCCAAGCAAAAAAAAGAAAGCTGTACAATTACTGGATAGACCTAACCTGCCAGAGATTTTTGATACGATTAGGAAAACCATTGATCCGCTTATCAAAGCAAAGACCATACCTTATTCTGTTCATCAGGGTTGTACAGAACACTTGATGTCGCTTTTCGAGATGATTCGTGTACAAAGAAATGACGCAATTCATCCTATAACTGGGCAAGTTGACAGAACTAAGGTCTTTCTCTCATTACAAACTATACCAACAGCACTTGAGTCTATTAATCGGCTAATTGAGTGGTTTGGGAGTAATTCCATTCCGTAATTCAGCTTCTGCGTTCTACTTAACCAGCGGTATCACACAGATAATCCGCAGAATCTCACTGCCATTGTTCTTGAAGCAGTGGTGTTCATTAGGGGGAACAAAAACACAGCTATCTTTTACTATTGGAGTCTCTCCTTGCTCACTTACCGCTACCCCCTGACCGGAAAGAATGTATATCTCGTGTTCCCAGGGGTGCTCATGTGATGGAGTGGAGCTACCCGGCTCAATATCAAAGACACGCATGCAGAAGTTGGGTGCTCCCTTATCGGCACAGACAACCTCGCGCTTAACTACTCCGGGTAATTCTTGGACAGCTTTAGTCTCTTGATAACTGCTTACTATCATTATTAGCCTCCCTGTTTATTGTTGACATTATTATATCAATTATCCATTTACCTAATATAGTCCCATATTATTGAGATTGTTTAGCAACCTATCCCCCTGACCCCCTTCCCTTAATAAGGGAAGGGGGTGTAGGTAAGAGAGGGGCAAAGCCCCTCTCTAAAATCTCTCTCCCCTCTCCTTTTAAGGAGAGGGGGATTAAGGGGGTGAGGTCAGTAAGCGACCTCATATTATTCAGTGGTAGATATAACGCTGGTTTTGCCTTATAATCTAAGAAGTTGTGATGAATAGTCAACAAAAAGTGGGAGCGGTGATTGTGGCTGCTGGTGAGAGCCAGCGGATGGGCGGGGTGGACAAGCTGTGGGCTTTATTAGGCGGGAAGCCTGTCTTAGCCCGAGTGGCCGATACCTTTCAAAACTGTAGCCTTATTGACCAGATTGTCATCATCCTGAATGAGCAAAACCTGAAACGAGGAAAACAGCTGGTAGCTGAGCAGGGGTGGTCAAAAATAACCGATGTTTGTCCCGGGGGTAAGCGGCGTCAGGATTCGGTAGTTGCTGGACTTAGCCGACTCAGGAATTGCAACTGGGTAGTAATACATGACGGGGCTAGACCGCTAGTAACAGTGGACTTGATTAAGCAGGGTCTGGTGGAATCAAAAAAAACTGGTGCTGCTGTAGCTGCCGTCCCGGTTACTGACACCATTAAAGTGGCGGGAGACGATAGAATAGTGCACCAGACGCCACCACGTCAAAATCTATGGGCAGTGCAGACTCCACAGGTGTTTCTCCTTGATATAATAACTGAAGCCTATCAGCAGGCGAAAGGCGAGGTCACTGATGATGCTTCACTGGTGGAGCAGTCAGGCTACAGAGTTAAGCTATATATGGGCTCTTATGATAATATAAAGATAACCACTCCTGATGACCTGGCTTTAGCTGAGGTCCTGTGGCAGAAGAAGTATGAAAAATAAGATGCGCATTGGCATAGGCTATGATATTCATCCTCTAACTCAGGGGCGGAGGCTGGTACTGGGAGGGGTGGACATACCCTATGATAAAGGACTTAGTGGCTGGAGCGATGCCGATGTGCTGACTCACGCTATTATTGATGCCCTGCTTGGGGCGGCAGCTCTAGGCGATATAGGTAGACACTTCCCACCCGGCGAGGCACAATATAAGGATATTTCCAGCTTAGTTCTGCTTAAAAGGGTAAGGGATAAGCTTAAAGAACATGGCTGGCAGGTAAGTAATATTGATGCTACTATTGTAGCTGAGCAACCCAAACTTGGAGGCTTTATTAACCAGATGCGACAGCAGCTCAGCCAGACGCTTAGTATTAACATAGGACAAGTAAGTATCAAGGCTAGCACCTCAGCCCAATTAGGTTCTATTGGTCGGGGGGAGGGGATAGCTACCTATGTTGTAGCCCTGATAGAAGGTATTTCAAAGTAGGTTTAGTCATGTTTAGACACGTGATAAGTCAAATAAATAAACCAGTATGCCTTCCTAGGATGCTAAACTGCATCTGTTTCCCGCCCCAGTTCTATGGGGCAACGGGACAAGGAAATTCAGCATGGGAAGGAGATTAATTCAATGTCGCTTATCACCAGCATTAGAAAAGATATCAAAGCTGTTTTTAACCATGACCCAGCAGCTATTAGCACGCTGGAGGTGCTGCTAGCTTATCCCGGATTTCATGCCCGGCAGTTTCATCGGCTGGCTCATACCCTGTTTCGGTGGCATATTCCGGTTTTACCCCGGCTCATATCTCATATTAGCCGATTTCTCACTGGCATAGAAATCCATCCTGGGGCTAAGATTGGGGAGGGGTTTTTTATTGACCATGGTATGGGTGTGGTCATTGGCGAGACCTCAGAGATTGGTGACAATGTTACCCTATATCAAGGGGTAACCCTGGGCGGCACCAGCCACCAGCGGACAAAGCGGCACCCTACCCTAGGCAACAATGTAGTGGTCGGGGTTGGGGCACAGCTTATCGGAGCTATTACTATAGGCGATAACACCAAAGTTGGGGCAGGCTCGGTGGTAGTAACCTCAGTGCCAGCTAATGCCACCGTAGTTGGCGTGCCGGGACGGGTGGTGACAGTCAGGAATCCCGATACTGACACCGTGGAGAGGTTGCCTGACCCGGTAGGCGAGAAGCTGAAAAAGCTGGAGGGGCGAATAGCCAGGCTGGAAAAAAGTTTAGCCACGGTTAAAGCAAGATGAAGGTATATAATACCCTTTCAGGGCAAAAAGAGGAGTTCTTACCCCAGGGTGATGAGGTTAAGATGTATGTCTGTGGGGTTACTCCCTATGATGAGAGCCACATCGGTCATGCCATGAGCTATATTATCTTTGATGTTATCAAACGCTATCTCCAGTTTCGCGGCTACAGGGTGAAATATGTGCAGAATATTACTGATATTGACGATAAGATTATAGACCGAGCTGGTAAACTTGGTATCTCTACTAATGAGCTGGCAGATGGGTTCATCGCTCACTTTTTTGAAGATATGGATGCCCTGAATGTTGGTCAGGCTGATATTTACCCCAGGGCTACCGAGGAAATACCAAAGATTATTGAGGTAATACAGGGGCTGGTGGATAAGGGCTATGCCTACCCGGCACAGGGCAGTGTCTATTTCAGGGTAAGGAATGTTGCTGATTATGGTAAGTTAGCCCACCGCAATCTGGAGTCTATGATGACTACAGAAAGCGCACTGGGCAGTGATGACAAAGAGAGTCCTATGGACTTTGTCCTGTGGAAGGCAGCCAAGCCTGGTGAACCATCGTGGGAAAGCCCATGGGGTCAGGGCAGACCCGGCTGGCACATTGAGTGCAGTGCTATGGCTCTGAAATATCTGGGCAACACCCTTGACATCCATGGTGGTGGGCAAGACCTGATTTTCCCCCACCATGAGAATGAGATAGCCCAGTCGGAGAGTTTTACCGGCACCAAGCCCTTCGCTAGATACTGGCTCCATAACGGGCTGGTGCAGCTTGGTGAAGAGAAGATGAGCAAATCCTTGGGCAACCTGATAACTATAAAAGAGGCGCTGGGGAAATATAGCCCTGATGCTATCCGCATTTTTGTCCTCAGCTCCCACTACCGTAGCCCCCTTACCTATTCTGAAGAGGCTCTGGACGCGGCTGAGATAGGGCTTCAGCTATTGTGTAATGCTGCCTGGAAAGAGACTGAACCATACAGTGAGATGAACCGCTCGTTGTTAGAGGCGCAGGGTATCAGAACTGACAACATAGTAGATGCTAAAATTTACTACAACCGATTCATTTCAGCTATGGACGACGATTTCAACACTGCGCAGGCATTGGCTGCCCTTTTTGACCTTGCCCAAGAAATTAATCGCGCTATTAATCTGGGGCATGAGAACAAAATTACAGAGCATCGAAAGATATTCAGGGAGTTAGCTGATATTCTTGGGCTGAAGCCGGAACCACCAAAAGAGCAAATCGGGGGTCTGGCAAATTTTGACGGTTTAGAGAAAGCTATCGCTGAGACCCGTGGGGACAAACTTCGCAGATTGCTTAACAAAATAGAAGACATGACGAAGAACCCTGCCATTGACATCCGTGAGGTGCAAGGATATATCAATTTGGCGTTGGGCGTTCGCGATAGCCTACGTAAGGACAAAAAATTCCAGCTTGCCGATGATATTCGGGCTAAACTGGGCGAGATAGGTATAACCCTCGAGGACACGCCTAAAGGGACAGTATGGAAGCGCAAGCGATAACTTAATACCTCCCTCTCCTTCTAAAGGGTAGATACTAAAGGAGAGTCAAAGAGAGGCGAAGCCTCTCTTATACAACCCATTCCCCCCTCCATTATAAAGGGAGGGGGATAAAGGGAGGGGGATAAAGGGGGTGGGTTGCTAAATACTTGTATGATAGGGCTTATTCGGAGGTAAATTATGTGGCAGAATGTAGCCTTTATTCTAATTGGCCTGGGTATACTGGCTTTAATTGGCTGGGGAGTTAAGGGTTTTTTTCTGGCGGCTGATATTCCCCTGCTCATCAGGATAGCCGTTGGTGCTATTGGCGCCGGGGTATTAGTGCTTATTGGCGTGGCTATTAAAGACAGGCTTAAGAAGGCTAAGACTGAAGATTTCAAGGAGGTTGAGAGGTGATTATTACCACATCAGACCAAATAGAGGGAAAAACAGCTATTAACACTATAGGGCTGGTCAATGGCAGTACAATTCGGGCAAGGCATCTGGGCAAGGATATTATGGCTGGGTTGAGGGGTATGGTGGGTGGTGAGATAACCGAATACACCAAGATGATGGCTGAGGCCAGAGAGGAAGCTATTCAGAGAATGGTAGAGGATGCAGAAAAGAAGGGGGCTAATGCCGTAGTCAGTATGAGGTTTTCTACATCAATGATAATGCAGAATGCGGCCGAAGTGCTGGCCTATGGCACCGGCGTGGTTTTAGAATAATTAGAGCATCAGACCCTGTGTTGCCCCTAAAGGAAAGATTGCTTTACGCTGCTCTGCCTTTCAGTAACAATCTACCAATAATGGGGTAGGTTGGTGTTGAGACCAATAAAACCACATTAACAGGAGACTGCCATCAAGAAATTCAGCTTTCGCTCATTTTTTTCCGGGCTACTACCCCTCTTCGTGCTAGCACACTTTATGCATCACCTGCTGACCGCACTCCAGGTACCCCTTTTGCCATTTATCCGTGATGAGTTCACTCTTGATTACACTCAGGCGGGAGTGGTGACCGCAGCATTCAATATACCATATGGCATCAGCCAATTGCCGGCGGGGTGGCTCGCCGACCATATTGGACCACGCCTATTAATTGCCATAGGCATCTGCGGCGTTGCCCTAGCTGGGTTCCTAGTCGGCTTTTCACAAACCTATATTTTGATGATTGTCTTCCTGGGGCTAATGGGGGTGCTGGGTGGTGGCTACCACCCAGCCTCTCCACCGGTGATATCGGCATTGGTTGAGCCTAAGAACCGGGGCCGAGCACTGGGGGTCCACCTCATTGGTGGCAGCGCCAGCTTCTTCCTGACCCCCCTCATCGGTGTCGCCATTGCCACTGCCTGGGGCTGGCGAGGCTCATTCATTACGCTAGCTGTCCCCACTATGGCATTCGGAATCGTATTTTATGTGCTCATGGGACGGCGAGCAGCCACGAAGAGGGCTGAGCACAGAATAACCAATAGTCATAACGAGGCACCACCCACTTCAGGCCGTTTGCGCCGCCTAGCAGCGTTTATAATTCTAAGCACATTCGCCGGGGCAGTGACTTTCTCCATAATAGCCTTCGTTCCACTGCTCATGGTCGACCACTTCAGTGTCAGCAAGGAAACAGCCGCCGCCTTTATATCCCTCATCTACTCGGCTGGACTCTGGGCAAGCCCGTTGGGTGGATACCTCTCCGACCGTTTAGGCAGGGTGCCGGTGGTACTGGCAGTATGCCTTATTACCGGACCTGTCCTCTACCTATTGAGCCTGGCGCCTTACGGATTAGGTATCGGTGCCCTACTCCTTACTATTGGCATGATTCAGTATATCCGTATGCCGGTGTCAGAAGCGTATATTATCGGCCAGACCTCAGAGTATAATCGCTCAACGATACTCGGCATCTACTACTTCGGCAACCTAGAGGGCACCGGCTTACTAACGCCGGTAATAGGCTACCTCATTGACCAGTTTGGTTTCTCCACCAGCTTCACCATCGTGGCTGCCATTACGGTCACAGTGACCCTCGCCTGCTCTATATTGTTATGGGGTAAGCGGGACTGACCGCCTCTCAAACAAAAGAGCACACAACTCACCACCGCCCAGTCACCAAAGACCAGAGAGGGCGCCAAGGTTTTAGCTTAATGAGACCAACCGGTAGCTCTAGCTCTGCCTTTTCACTGACTGGAAACATATTTATCCTGTCTACCTCTGCTTTCAAATGGGGTAACTCTGCCTGATAGTTACCCCCAGCCAATATATCATCAATGCGATGCATCATCTCTGAAGCTGCTTTAATGCGCTGCTCCCCTGCCTCAGCCATCTGTTTAGAGATGAGCCCGTATTTTGCCTTCAAGCGGTTGAGGCCTAGGATAGCCTCATAAGCAGTATCCACAATCTGCTGGCGTGACATCCACTCTGTCTCATAATTCAGAGAATACTTCCAGCTTGGCGATAGTAGTGCCTGACGATGCTCCTCTAATGTCCGAAACAGGATACGGTAGCCATAGCGCTCCGGTTGCTCAAAGCCGAGACTGCCAGGGTCAAGAAAGGGTGATAGGGGAGCAATAAACAAGGAAAGCCGCTTATCCCCCTTAAACCTGTGTAATAAGAAGTCGCAGTAGTCAACAGTATCCATTACCGACTGGGGGGTTTGCCTCGGCAGCCCAATCATAAAGAACACGTCCAGTCGCCCACAGCCGACATCAAGGGCATCGCTAAGAGTTTGCTCCAGGGCTTGATTGGAATAGTATTTGCCAGCAGCTCTCCTTACCTCAGCATCATGAGACTCAGGCGAAATCTCTAGACAGAAGTTGGGGCAGGATAGGCTCATCTGATGCAGAAAGTCCCCTGAGGCAGGCGAGAATAGTTCAAAAATGAGTTGATTCTTCACCCTATCCTTCTTAAGCAAGTGCAAAATCTCAGAGGCGTAATCATCCCCTGGCTGGCGCAGGTCTCCCAGGATGAAAATAGGACCACTGCTGAAGTGCCCAATCTGCTTCACAGCTTGAGCCACCGATTCCGGAGAACGAAAACCAGCCTTTTCTCGATTATAAAAGCGGCGGAAGGCTGAAGCAGAGCCTCCACAGACAACACAATTCTGGGTGCAACCATGGCAGGTCAGCACAGCAGTGATGGGATAGTGAAGCCAGCCCTTAAAGGGAATGTGGCTGGCAAGGTCACGGTGTCTGATAACCGAGCGTATGACACTATTGTAGCCACTGACCCCAACATTGCTGAGGTCAGTGGGGATGTAACAGAAAGGATTTTCCCGTATCCTACCCTGGCTATCTCGCCAAACCAGGTTAGGCACTGCTTCAGGCCGCCTCCTGTTTACTATGCAATCCATTAGCTGGCGAAAGGGCTCTTCAGTAGAATCACCCCTCAGCACATAGTCTATCTCAGGGTATTGGAGTAGCTCTTGATAGTAATAAGAGGCAGAAAACCCTCCTAATATCACCTTCGCCTCTGGGTGGCATCTCTTCACCAGCTTCGCTACCTCAATAGCCCCATGAGCATGCACCAGCCAGTGTAAATCAATACCAAAGACTGGTGACCTCAGACGCCTTATCAGTGCCTCAGCATCAAACTTCCTATCGTTTAGCATACGCACCGCCAGGTTAACGATGCGCACTTGATAGCCGGCGCGTTCCAGATATTCAGCAATACTGGTAAAGCCGACAGGATACATCTCAAAAACCGGGGAGGGAGGAATCAGGTCACTAACCGGTCCGTAAAGAATCGTTTTTTGGCGAAAGTCATATACGCTGGGCGAATGCAGCAAAACCAAGTCAGGTGACATCACCCTACCCCCAAATCCCAGCCAGAATATAGCCGATGCCCAAGAGCAATTGAGTTAAAAGAACAACCAGAACATTGTTAGCCATAGCTGGTACTAGCTTAGTTATCTCTTGATGTCTCAAGGCACCCTGAATAGCCTTTACCGCCAAGGGAAGCGTTAATAAGGCTATTAAACAGAAGAGTGGCATCAGCCTTGCTACCACACCACCAATTATCCACAAATAGACTATCAGGGTCAGCATTGCATAGAGGAGGCTTGCCCTTGCCTTTCCCATAGTGATGGGCAAAGTTTTCCTACCTGCTTTCTCATCAGCTTCTGTATCGGGAAATTCATTTAATAGTAGCAGGTTATGCACGAAAATAGCTGAGGGTATGGATGCCACCACCGCAGGCAGGGTGTAAGCAGTGGTCTGAACAAAGTAAGCCCCTAATACCGGCAAAGCCCCCAACCCCACCCCGGGAGCCCACTCAGGCCATCCCAGCTTGAGTATGACGGGGGTATAAAGGAGGATGCATACCGCAGCTATTAGGAGCAGAGGTAACAGCTGCCAGCCTCTGGCTACCACGAAATAGACACCTATAGGTATGGCTAGCAGGAAAGAGGTCAGGCCTAGCCAAAGGACTTGCCTTGGTTTGAGAAGGGCAGAGGGGAGGATGCCACTGCCTCCACTAAAAGGAGTTCTTTTAACCTCCAGGTCTATGCCACTTCTATAGTCAAAGTAGTCGTTAAGGGTATTGACGCTAATATGAGTTAGGAGTAGCCCGACGAAAGCCAACAGAGCATAACCAAGATGAAAGGCATCATCTTTATACCACGCTAGGCAGGTGCCCAGGAATACCAGCACCACGGAGAGAAGCAGGAATTGCGGTCTGGTCTCTAAAAACCATATTTTCAGCTTCACTTCTTTTCCTTATGAGCTATAGCTACATGTTTCTGCCAGCATTTCTCATGCACATAAACAGCACATCTTGCGCAGTAGTAGATATGGGCTCTAGCCTCCTTTCCACAAACGAGACAATCCACTGGCTACCCCCTGAAATTATTTATTAACCCCCAGTTATCTTATTCTTACCTCATCACCTACCTCAGCATTAAGATAAGCACAAGCGCTACCCTCTTTTAGGGATACCTCAAGGTATCCGCTGCTGCCGATGAGAGCTAGCAGCCCTCTGCCTTCAGTGTAGGTGCGGCTTAACCCGGAAATAGGCTGGTTACCAACCTCAATAGTTATTGCCTGTTTCGCCTGGGGTAGGTCATCACTCTTGATATTAGTAATCAAATTACCGAAGCTATCAATGTGGAGGATTTGCCCCACAAGTGAGCCATCCGGTGCATGATATGGGTGAGGCAGCGGTAGCATTACCACCGAAGTAATTGCCTCACCAAAATCTATCGGCGAGAAACCCAAGGAAAGTCGAGCTGCTACCGGAGCAAAGATATCGCGTCCGTGGAAGGTAGAGCTGACCGGCGACCGCCAGAACCGAGGTTTAGTAATAGCAATTGCTTCTAACTCTGGCCCTAGCTCCACGTATTGTGAATTGGCCTTGTCCTCTACCAGCTTGGTTAAAGACTGCTGGATAACATAACTCAGGACGCCATTGTCTGGGGCAACAAAGTCAGCCGATGGTGTTCTCAGAATAATAGCTCTGCGCTCAGTGCCTACCCCGGGGTCAACCACCACTACATGGATTGTTTTCCGAGGGAAAAATGGACATGCCGTACCTAAGATAAAGGCGGCCTGGGGGACATCCTGTGGTCTAATAATATGACAAATATCAATTATCTTCACCTCAGGATTGATACTGAGTATTACCCCCTTCATTGCCGCCACATAGGCATCAGTTAAGCCAAAGTCAGTGGTGAGAGTTATTATAGGATTCATACTATCCCTAGTTCTACCGCAGTCGCCAACTATTAGCCAATCCTGATAGTCAATATGGAGACAATGATAAATAGAACCACTAAGACAATGGTAAGCTGGAATAGCGTCTTTTCCACGCCTCGTTTAGTGCGAAAGACGGTGTCAGGCTGACCAAAGATACCCCCCAACCCACCACCCCGAACCTGAAGCAGAATAGCCAGTATCAAGGCTATAGATAGCACAATCTGAGCTACGCTTAAGTAGGTTTGCATCTTAGTTCTTCCCCTAGCTTTTTCCTCAATAATTTGTTCACCAGCTTTGGATTGGCGCGACCCCTGGTAGCCTTCATCACCTGCCCGACAAGAAACTTGAGCGCTTGCTCCTTCCCTGCCTTGTAATCGGCCACTGCTGGCTGATTATTGTTTATTGCTGTAATGACCTCCGCTTCAATCGCCTCAGTATCACTTATCTGGCTTACCCCGTGGTGAGTAACAATGTCAGCGGCGTCTTTTCCGGTATTAAACATTTCCTCAAACACGAGCTTAGCACTGGTGCCGCTGACATTACCTTCCTGTATCAAAGCCAGCAACTGGCAAAGCTGCTCAGGGCTAACCCTGCTGTCACTAATCTTAGTATTAGTAGCATTAAGCAAACGACTGAATTCGCCTAGGAGCCAATTACTCACCATTTTAGCTCTTTTGGCTAGTGGCAAGCCGTGGGGCGTTTCTGTTTTCAGGCAGGCTTCAAAGTAGTCAGCCACCGCTTTAGAGCTGGCAAGCAGGCTGGCATCATAGACAAGTAGCCCATATTCAGCTACAAATCGGTCGTGTCTGACCTCAGGGAACTCGGGGAGCCTGTCCCTTATTTCCTCCACCCATGCCTTATCTAAAATTAGGGGAGGAAGATCCGGCTCAAAATAGAAAAATGCCTCTCCTTTGGTGCGTTGTGAAACCGTTTTCCCCTTCTCTTCCACCCAACCCCTGGTCTCCTGGACAAGCCTTCTGCCCTCGGCGGCTATCTCCCTCTGTCGTTTAGCTTCATACTCTAGAGCCTGGTAAACTGCCTTGAAGCTATTCATATTCTTGACCTCGGCTTTAGCCAGAGAATCCGAGCTATTCTCGGGGCGAATACTGATATTGGCATCACACCTGAAGCTCCCCTCCTCCATATTTGCCGTAGATACCCCCAAATACTGGAGTGTAGTCCGTAGTGCTATCAGGTACTGCCTTGCTTCTTCCGCAGAGCGCAGGTCAGGCTCACTGACAATCTCCATTAGCGGCACTCCAGACCGATTAACATCTACCAGGCTGTAAGTCTCTCCGTCAGCAGAGGTGCGGTGCACTAGCCTGGCTACATCCTCCTCAAGGTGCACATTCTTTATGCCTACCTTCTTTTTCTCACCATTAAGCTCAATGGTGAGCCAGCCGTGTTGCCCAATAGGAGCGTCATCCTGCGAAAGCTGATAACCCTTCATCAGGTCGGGGTAGAAGTAAAACCTACGGTCAAACTTGGTGCACTCGGGAATAGTGCAGTTTAGTGCTAAGGCTGTCATTACAGTGTATTCCACCGCTTGCTGATTAATAGTAGGCATAGCGCCAGGCATTCCCAGGCATACCGGGCAGACATAGGTGTTAGGTGGAGCATTAGCATAGTCAGCGCTGCAGCGACAGAACATCTTGCTCTTGGTCAATAGCTGAACATGCACCTCAAATCCAATAATAGTCTCAAAATTCATACTTACCCCACCCTTATGTATTAGCACATTTAGTATAGCAATAATATCAGTGGCCGACAAGGAAAAAACCTTATTTAAGTAACTTCACCCCCGAAATCCCTGTTCCGAGGAAAGGAAAAAGGGTTCTTGAAAAGGTAAAGCCCCTTCACACTGCCCTTAATAAATAATCTCATCTGTGGTATAATTTTTTTGTTATAGTTTGGGGGATATAGCTCAGTAGGGAGAGCGCTGCGTTCGCATCGCAGAGGTTGGGGGTTCGAATCCCCCTATCTCCACCATAGTTTAAGCTGAATAAGGAGGTGGATTTGCGCCCCTGTAGCTCAGGTGGATAGAGCAGCGGTTTCCTAAACCGTGTGCCCGGGTTCGAGTCCCGGCAGGGGTACCAGTTTTTGAAGCTAATTTTATGTTTGGTAAGGGTCATACCCAAGTGATTCTCAAAAATAGCTAACGGATAGCTAACCAACAGTTTCAACAGGATCATTTCTTAGTTCGGTTTTGAAGATATCATCAAGACGTGCTGCCGCTTTTTCCTGAATACCAGGAGCAACATGACTATAAGTATCAAGCGTTACCTGAATGCTAGAATGTCCCAGCCGCTCCTGTACCACTTTTGGGTGGATACCTTGCTTGAGCATATATGAGGCGTGGGTATGACGAGCGTCATGTAGACGGATAACCCTTAGTCCAGCACGTCGAATCGCCTTATCCCAGGCATGAGATATAGTCCCGGGCAGTAAAGGGCTACCGTCCAGATGGCAAAATAACAGATCATTTTCGGTCACTGACTTCCCTAACAAAACGGCCTCAGCTTCCTGCTTTTGACGGTATTCTCTGAGCATCTCAAGAGTCGATGGTGAAAGGGCTACTGTCCGGTTTCCTTTAGCTGATTTCGGCTGTCTAAAAACAATCTCACCAGTCTTGAGATGATGCATACTCCGACTAACATAGAGCTGGCAATAAAAGGAATCAACATCCTGCCAGCGCAAGGCTAATAGTTCAGACCGCCGTAAACCAGTAAATAAAGCAAGATAGAATATTGGGTAATAGGTCGAGTCTTTCGTAGCATCGAGAAAACGGCGAATCTCATATTCGTCCCAAGTTTGTATTTCTGGTTTCTGAGCCTTTGGTGGGCTGACGGCATCTGCGGGGTTACGCTGGATTAATCCCCACTTGACGGCATGTTGAAGGGCAGAGTGTAAGGCCATGTGGTGATGTCTTACTGATCTCGGACTTAGCCCTCCCTTACCATCCCAACGTCCATGCGAAAGTCTATCTGAATAGTATCTCTGTAAATGCTCTGGTTTTAACTGTGTTAGATGAATATTCCCTAGCTTGGGCATGAGATGCCGGCGTATAATAGATTCGTAACCCTCGGCTGTGCGAGGCGCCAGATTAGGCCAAACGTAGTCTTTCAGCCATCGTTCGAGGTATTCTGTCAACGTAGTCTTACCGGGCTTCATAAAGGTGCCAGTATCGATCTGGTGAAGAAGTTCCGCAAGTCGTTTTTCAGCTTCTTTCTTGGTACCCTTAACACTAACCCACTGCTGCTTACGTTTGCCAGTGGCCGGGTCAACACCCATATTCAAGACAATCGTATAGCTGCCCTTATATCGTTTGATTATGTGCCCCCTCATTTTTTTATCCTCCTTCTCCTTTACTACTATTCTTTTCCCGGTTCTGGTTTGAGATTTCCCTCTGCCATACCTGGAACGATACTGCCCTTTCGACTCTTCTGATATTCATCAAGTAGCTGGTCGAACTTCTCAGTGCCAACGGTCTGCTCCAGCATGGAGAGCACCATGATACCGCCCGCCGTCCACGGGTCTTTCCCTTGTTTCCAGGCCTCTACCAAATTCGGCACTTGTTCGATGGCATACTTCTGGGTAGCGAAGGCGGCGATCGGCGTAGTCGCCCGGGCGACCTTAATCAGATTCTCTTTCATCAGTTTCTCTGGGTCAATTGCATCAACCCCGTACTCCTGGTACCACTTGCGCATCTGTCTCTCGGTAGGCGGCTTGATAGCGAAGTGGCGGGCGATGGCATCGACTATTTCGTTCCACTTCACACCCCGCCGGCGTTCAGCGACAGCGAAGGCGATTACCTTATCGCCATAGCGACTTTTACGTTTCAACTGCTTTCCTCCTGCTAGCTTTTATTCAACAAAAATATCACAAAAAGTAGGCAATAATATTACCTTATATTCCGAAGTTATTACTGGGCGTATATACGCACGTAATAACTTGACGACCCATATATTGTGCTGTAAAGTTTCATTTAGAGACCACTCGCACTAAGTATAATACGAGGTAATAGGTATGTCAATAGTTCCTATACGGAAGTTGTTAGTTAAGCCGGTTCATCTTGGACCCTATACTAGGGCCATCATTCTGCCGGCGTGGTGGCTGAAACTGAATGCCAACCCGGAAATGGTTGAAATAAGTCTAACGCTGGATTCGCTTATGGTAAGACCGGCAGGAGAGGAGAAAGACAATGAGCCAGAACCCCCAAACAGAGTATCAAACAGTGGAGAAGGACAGTAACGATTCCCTAGTGCTGACTGCAGGAGAGACGGCAAGATTACTGCGCCTCAGTAAAACCACCGTCTACGACCAGATTCGGCAGGGTTCTATTCCGAGCATCAGAATCGGGAAAAGGATTCTGATACCCAAGGCCGCCCTGATGCACAAGCTCGAAGAAGCTGTTGGGAAGGATGGTTAGTATCTCTTGGTCAATAGCATAAAAACCATCTCCTCAAATGCCCCGTTTAGTGAAGATACTCCTGGCCTTCTCCAGTCCCACCTTGATCTTCTGAAGGAATCGGGAATCTCCACTGAGGCCATAAAACAACGCGGCTATGAGTCCGTATTGGGACACAAACGCCTGAAAGACCTGGGTTTCGGCAGACAACAGTATCGCACACCCGGCCTTCTTATCCCCCTCTGGGGAGTTGACGGTAGCAGCATCGTCGGCCACCAGTATCGGCCGGACAGCCCCAGACTCAATACCAAAGGTAAGCCAATCAAGTACGAAAATCCCCGCGGCACATCAGTAAGACTGGACGCGCCGCCGGCATGCCGGGATCTGCTCGGCAATCCCAGTATTCCTGTTTGGTTTGTAGAGGGTGTCAAGAAAGCAGACTCGCTGGCAAGCCGTGGGGAATGCACCGTTACCTTGACCGGAGTGTGGAACTTCAAGGGAAAGAACTCGTTGGGCGGCATAACCATACTAGCCGATTTTGATTACATCGCCCTGAAAGACAGGGAATGCTACATCTGCTTTGACTCCGACTATCGAGATAATCCCTCGGTGAGCAAAGCTGCGGCCAGGCTAGCTGAACACCTTAGTCGGAAGGGCGCTCAGGTCAATATTGTCTCCTTGCCGGCTGGTGAACACGGAGAAAAGGTCGGTGCGGACGATTACCTGGTGCAGGGGCACACCGTCGATGAACTTAAAGCCCTCGCCGCACCTATGGAAAGAAAGGAAGACAATGACCGCGAGGATGAGGTCTTCGCCAGCCACTTTGATAATAAAGGGCTCTGGCTGGAAGTGAAGAAGCTTGACGGGAGCTATGCCTTTGCCCACATAAACGGCTCTGGTAGTGTCGCACTTAGCTCCGAAGCAGTCTCGGGTAAGCTTCGCCTCATGCCCCGCCGTCTGCCGGAAGTGGATAGACAGCCGCTTTCTATAGTGGGATTGCCGGATGAGAGTATTCAAGAGGCAAGGCTTCTGAAACCTGTAGAGCTTTACGACAAGGTTAAATCACATATCAGAAGATACGTAGACCTGGCCGAGCTTGATCTTGACCTCTGCACCATGTACGTGCTTTTCACCTGGTTCTACCGCAAGGTAAACACAGTAGCCTACCTGCGCTTTCTGGCGGATACCGGTAAGGGTAAGACCAGGGGTAAGAAGGTCATCGGCGATCTTTGCTTCTATCCGCTCTATGCTTCCGGCGCCAGCTCTTTTTCGGGTATAGCCCGGACCCAACAGCACTGGCGGGGTACTCTGGTTATTGACGAGGCTGACTTCGCCGGTGAGAAGGAAAACCAGATCACTAAATACCTCAACCTCGGTTTCGAACGCGGACAGTACTACATACTAAGCGACAAACAGGACCCCCGCTCCCAGGACTACTTTGACGCCTTCTCTCCCAAGGTGCTGGCTATGCGTGAGCCTTTTCATGACAATGCCACCGAAGGCAGACTTCTTTCTATCACCATGCACGAGACCTCGAACCTGAATATTCCTATTATCCTGTCTTCAAGCTATTACGAAGAGAGCAGAGTCCTGAGAAACGAATTGGCCCTGTTTACCTTGCATCACTGGGACGATATCGATGCCACCAGGATGATGTCCTTCGATGACCTGGACATAGAACCGAGACTGAAGCAGCTGGCTATGCCGCTATCTATTATTTTCCAATTATGGCCTGAAGGGGTGGAACAGTTTCGCCGTTATCTCGTTGCCCGCCAGCAGGAAGTACGCCGGGTGAGAAGCATGTCATGGGAAGGTTCACTGGTAAACCTGGCAATTGCCGTGGCCACTGGAGATCAGGAGATCGGCGCGGAGTTTAGCGAATACATCACACCGGGCTCCGATGAACCGGAGGCGGTAACCCCAAGCATGGTGGCCAGGCAGATCAAGTCATCGGTAAAGGCGATTACACAGGCACTGACATCGGTAGGCTTCCAGGTCGAGAAGCGGTGGATTACGCTTCACAGAGAAGGCAAAGAAGTCAGGAAGCAGGTACGTGCTTATACTGTGCCGGATTCCCGTACCTGGGTGGAGATTACCAGCCGCTATTACTACGCTGAAGACGGTAATCTGGACGTTGAAATACCACAATGTTTGCAATCATCCAAGTATGCCCCGTCTGCAGAAGCGTCACATCCGTCACAAGTGTCTCAAAAAGTATCGGACCAACATGAACTTGTGACACTTGAGACAGTTGTGACACGTGAGAACACACCGCATGGAAATAATAATGGAAATAAACCGACTTACCTTTGTTCTGTCTGCGGGTCAAATAACTGGTGGCGGAATAACGGTAAGTGGCAATGCGGACACTGCCAGCCAGAACCTCAAGGAGAGCTATTATTTCACCTTGATAAGAGTACTGGAGGGTGACCCCATACCCCCTATTATTACCAGCGTAATAGAGCCCTAAGTGCAAGGTCACTAAAAGAGCAACAGGCTTATAGGTAGTATAGGTAGCATAGTATAGATAGCATAGTTTGAATAGATGAGAAGGAGGGATAAATGAAGATCTTATCGGGCCAACAGGCGGAGAACCAGAACGAAGCCGTCAAACTGGCTTTGCAAATATCTGGAGAAGAAGGAATGGACACCTATATCATCGATATGTTTGAGGCGCTCTCTGATAACGACAAGATCAATGCTGAAGCGGATAAGATTACCAGCAGCACAATCCGAAACAGGTATGGTAGCAAAGCTACCTGGCGGACCGAACGGTGGTTTGTCCCGGTACCGAAGCTCCATTACGAAGGTAAAGATATCCCTCAGCTCATTATCGAAGTCGATATCTATCTTATTGCCGCGGCTGTTGTGAGAACGCAAGATTCCCGTTTGATTACTCTGGCAGGAGCCGTTGGCAAACCGGAAACACTCACCATCCCGATGGTCTTCCTCCACGCTCTCCTTGAAAAGGACCTGGGACGATTTGCCATGGTGGCCAGAGACGCCAACTACACTACATGGGACATACCAGGGATGAAGCCTGTCCGTCTTTCTAATGATTTTGTGAATGAACTCACGGAGATGTTGAAGTATCAGTCGGTGGTATCGTGGCTGGATGAATTCGGTTCCCAGGGCAGATATGTTGCTCCGCTGGTGGCAGGAAGCTTGTTTGGTCTGGCATTTCGGGACTCGACCCAGTCTTTGCCGGCTAATAAGGAGATAATGACCACTGATGACCTGATAAGCGCTCTGGAAAGCATGGCTTATCAGCCTGCCGAGGCCAAAGAGATGGTAAGGAGCGCCGCGCCGCGTCTGAGAGCTGATACGACACTGGAGGAAGCGATTCGCATCACCTTACAAATGGGAAAAGGAGGAGACATACAATGAGCCATGAATTTACTGCTGAAGAGATAAGAGACGCTGCCATGACAGCCCGCGTTCACTGCCCGGGCTTCACTGAGGATATGTTTGAAAGCCTGATGGATATTGAGAAACACATTGCCGATTCAGGCTACCTTGAAGCAGTTCAGGGACTGCTTCGTTTGGATGAAGAAAAGGGGATATCCTGCACTGAAGCTCTTGATGCCTGCAAGAAACTCTTGGAACAAAAGACGAGGCTGGAACGTGATGTCTTGGCACTTGAGAAAAGGGTAGAGAGCTTGATAACACAAAGAAAGCAGATCTCGATTGAATTGGAGCAAGTAAAGCAGGATACCACTAAAGCCGGCCAGGATCTGACCCAAATCAGGGGTCAGTGTACGTTGGCTGAAAAGAATATGGAAACCATCAGCAAGAAACTAGAGAAGGAAAAACAACATATCGATAAGGAAATAGAGGATTGCTACCGGCAGGCTAACGTAACTAAAGAAGAGGTGATTACCGCCAGTCGAATGAAGGCTGAGGTGGAAAACCATGGCTTCACTCTTGAGCTTATGCTGGGCTTATCAAGGGAATTCGCTGGCCATAAGAATGCCAGGGAAAAGCTGGCTGAAGGATTGAAGGAACATGGTTCACTAAAAAAGTACCTGGATAACCTGTATGACGGGGCTACTAAGGAGAGAGCAAGGGTAATGGCGGAGATAGCTGGCCTTGAATCACAGAAGAAGGGACTCGCAGACGAGAGTATCCGTCTGGGGAACGTCTTATCGCAGTTACAGGCTGACGTTGCTGGCGAGGATGAACTGAGGCGGTTCTACCGCCGCTATGTGGGATTAAGCGGGCTCATGGACCAGTTGGCAGCCTGGGAACAGGTTTATTTTATGCGCTGTGGTAACCCCGTTAACATGACTACTGGAGTCTTTGATAAAAAATACGGTAATCCTCATTTCTGGACGGATAAACCGTCGATAACATGTCCTCACTGTGGTTACTCGCGTCTTTACTTCGATACGGAGATTTATAAGTATCTGAATTGGTCGGCAGACATACCTCTTAAATTAAATCTTGGGGAATAGAATGCCAACAAACAAAAGAAAAAAGAAGGTAACCGAATATTCTCTGGACTGTGATTGTGGGGCAAAAGCAGCCGTTTTCGAACTTGAGAAGGGATACATGGCTCACTGTCCTAATTGTGGGGCAGTAATGTTTTTCGATAACCCGCTTCTCCTTGAGCGACTTCGCTTTGGCGGTAAGCTATGCCCCCACAAACTGGAGAGGAAACCTTGCCGCGGCGGGCATACCACGTGGTGTCCGATCTGCCGGGTAAGAAGTTTTATCTACGACAATTAGGCATAGGGCAGCATCAGAACGGCAGTCGTAGATTGATATCTCTTGTTTCTTCAGAGGACTCAATATACTTCTTTGTTACTAAAGCCAATAATCTGCAAGTTTGTTGCGCGCTGTATTATGTGTGCAAACAAATATTACTTGCCACAAGGAAGGTCGTTAATACTGACTCCGGCGCCAATTGCCTCGTTCATTACCCTCCGGTCAAAATAGAGAGGGGGAGGAGTTACGCTCTCCCCTCTCTCTATCTCGCTTGCTCTACGCTCTTCTGCGTATCATGACCTGCCAGACAGTCACTCCTATCGCTGCAGCGGCTACAATTCCCACAATAAGCCAGACCCACCAAGCTAAGGGTGTAGGAGTTACAGGCACCTCTGACACTACTTCTGGTTTTTCTTCCACAGGTGGTGTAAGCGTAGGCGCTGGCTCAGCGGGTGTTGGCTCTGGCTCAGCTGGTGTTGGCTCTGGCTCAGCTAGTGTTGGCTCTGGTGTTGGTGTTGGTGCCGGAGGTTCAGGTGTAGGCGTAGTAATAGTACCGATAACTGCGAAGGTAGTGAAGTGACTTAGTTGGCAAGATAAGGTATTTGCCTCAGTGTTCACGGTAGTTTCCAGAGTAAGCCACTGCGAGCCATCCCAGTATGCAATATATAAATCATCTTCAGCAACACCCTGCGGTAAGCCTTGTGGGTCATATGCTGCGGTCAGGGTTATCGCTGGGGTAAAAGAGGTCCCGTTGGGACTAAAATTATAAGCCATGACGATAGCCTTACCTGAGAGTAATGCTGGTGGCGAAGCCTCAGTTGCGACTGATAAGGTTCTCAGTGGTTTCCTTAAAGAATCTAGCAGTTTGGTGTTTTTAGCTATATCAAGGGTAAACTTACCGTCAGTAGTTTTAAGCTGGGAGTCATATAAAACTATACCTCTATAATCCACTATTAAGGATCGCGAAGACACTAGATCCGTGAGGCTAATGGTTATGTTTGGCTCCCCTCCTCCACCATCTGATGAAGATGGTGGCGCTGGTGCCGGTGGTGTCCCCATAGACATGAAGGCAGTGCCGGTAAGTTCAGCAAGGGTGGGTGTGGTATCAGTTCTTATCTTTGCCCAGACGTAGCCCCTGTACGTAGGGTCTCCGGCTGGATAGGTTGCTCCTGAATCGGAACACTCAACCCAATCCGTGCCGTCCCACCAAGAAAGCTTCAGGCTGGCTTCGTCCAGCCCGGTAATCTCAGCCGAGGTGTAGTACTGCCTGATTTCAATCTCGTCAACACCGGTCGCGTCATTTATCTGAACATCGATGTATTTGCCCAGCGAGGTAAATCCGCCGGAGGCGCTGCCGCCGGGATTACTGGTATACTCAAAAGTGGTTACCGTGGGTGTGCCACTGCCGCTCTTGACCACTTCGGTGCCAGCCTCGTCCTTGGCGTCTACGGTAACCGTTCCGCTTACTGTTGTCTCGGACTTGCCGTCCCCCGCCTCCAACGTTAGCCACGGGTCATATTCAACATAATCGCTGTCAATCTCGTCGCCGCTGCCGCCGGGATTACCGGCATGGGTTGGCCCGCTGGCATCACCCCACCAGTTATTGGTGGCGTTAACATCGGTAGAATCGTCGTAGTAGAGGCCCAAATCAGTGTTGCCGACGATATTGTTGCCATGTATGCTCAGGCTGCAGTCGCTGTCCAGGTAGTCAATGGATATCCCGTAGCTATCGTTGTCCAGGATATCGTTGCAGGTGATGCTGACATCACTATCGTCACCTATCTCGGCGATGTATATCCCCTCATAACCACCGCTCACTCCGTTCCCGGTGATGGTGTTGCCGGTGATTTCGGCGGTGCTGCTGCCCTCCACATAGTCAATATAAATCCCTTCCTGGGTATTCCCAATATAGTAGTCATCATTGCTGTCGTTACCGGCGCCGATGGTGTTGTTGCGGATGACCAGGCTGCTGTCGTCATCAACTTCGTAGATATAGAAACCGTAGTCGGTGTTGCCGCCGATGAAGTTGTCCTCTATGATGTAGCTACAGCCATATTGAATATATCCGTACACGTAGATGCCGCCATACTCATCACCGCTGGCGCCGTTGGACATGATATCATTGCCGCGGACGGTAACACTGCAACCGTATTCTATATCATAGTCGTGGTATATGCCCCCATCCGAGTTCCCCGAAATGGTGTTGCCTTCAATGGTGACGCTGGTGCCGTACTGCCAGTAGTCGCACTGTATTATCCCGTAGGAATCATTGTCGTTAATGGTGTTATCAATGATGAGTATCTCGGGACCGAAGAAGTCAGGATAGGTTCCAGGGTCAGCCCAGAAAGCCTCACCTTCCGTGCCGATATATTCTACCTCGATTCCTTTATCGTTTGATGAGAAGTTGTTATCATCGCCGACGGTAACGTAGGTGGCAAAGTCGACGAAACAGAGGTAAAGACCTATATAATTACCGGAGCAGGTATTGCCTTCGACGGTGACATAGTTAGGGCCGTAGCCGCCTGCCCCGAAGACAAGATCGTAATAGTCGGATTCCGACAAATTCTCTACCCAGACACCATGAACGTATAGGTCGCCGTGATACCCGACAGTCTCAAGTAATATGCCACCATCGCCGCCATTTTCGTTAAGGATATTGTCCTGCATGTTCAGGGTGCAGCCATAATCCATATAATAAACGTGGACTCCATCCGAGCCGTTTTCGTTAGCGGTGTTACCGGTAATGGTAAGCGTACTTCCGTAGTAAAGGAATTCAACATCGATACCTCTACCGCCGTTCTGGTTAATGATATTGCTGGAGATGTTCGCGGTGCTGCCGTGCAATATCTCCATGATGTAGATACCGGCTTCGGAATTGGCGAGTAGGCCCCAATCAGTATCTGTCCAGGCGCCTATCTTGTTGCCGCTGATAACAACAGCGCCTCCTTCGTCCACCAGTTCGATATATATTCCGTCACCGCTGTTATCCGCAATGATGCAGTCGAGAATGTTCAGGGTGCCGTTAACGCTGCCGGCATAGATGCCGCGATAGGAGTTGCCCTCTATGACCGACTCTTCAATAGTGACGGTATTTCCGGCGCTAATCTGGGCGATGGAGATTCCGGGGTATCCGGGAACATCGATGTCCAGGCCCTGGATGGTCACGTCGTAATCACCGATGGTAATTGCAGGAGCCGTACCGCTCCCCGTTATCTTGGTGGTAGTGGCACCGGCGCCGGTCAGGGTAACGGACTTGTCGATGGTCAAATCTTCTGTGTAAGTCCCAGCCTGTACGGTGATATTATCGCCTGAAGAGGCGGCATCAATTGCCGACTGGATGGCGGAATAGGGGGTAGCGCCGATGAAGACAGTGGCGGTATATGTATCGAAGGCAGCCGAATCAACAGTGACACTGCCGTAGCCGAATTCCAGTACGTACCCGCTGCCCACGGTGTCGACCGATAAATCATCAAAGGTGGCCAGTCCTTCAGCGTCCGTGGTCTCCGTCAGGGTTCCTGACAGGGTTCCTCCTGGCCCGCTCAATAATGAAGCGGCTATTGCTTTGCCGGGGACTCTGTTGGAGAATTCGTCCAGCGCCCGCACCGTAACGGCAGGGTAAATGGCTGCCCCGGCGGCGGCGTTCGAAGGCTCCTGTTCCATCGAAAATGAGTATAAGCCTGCTGCAATAACGTTAAAGGCATTCGAGGTCTCATCGTCATAACTGGTGGAACTGAATACCAGGCAGTACCCTGTGGCGGCGGTGTTTATCACAAGATTATCAAAAGTGGCAACGCCACCTGAGACAGTGGTCTGCGTTGTCGTCCCATTGTCAAAAGAGTATGAGCCGGCTTCGGCGACAGCCACGCTAGCCCCAACAACAGGTGTCCCGGACGTGTCTCTAAGCAGTACCGTCACTGAGCCAATTGCCTGACCGGCAACCGTCTCACCCGGCTGGTTAACTACCGTCAGCCCGACGCCGACCGCCAGGTTGAGGGTATCCGTGCCCAGTGTTCCATGGGTGCCGGTAACCGTCCAGGTGCCCGGGTTCTCTGAATCGTAAACATTGTTGGACCAGATGCCGCCGGCACCTCCATCAATGGAAAAAGTAGTATCAGTAGTTACATCATCGATTTCATTATCCCACATGTCAGCCGACATGGCGGTGAAAGTAGCCATATCGCCAGCTTTTATGGAAGCATCATCCGCCGAGATAAGTATCTGGGTGGCGTCGTTAGGACTGACGGTGATTGTCTGCGTCTGGGTGATGGCTGCTCCGCCAACCGTGGCACTGATAACATTTGCCGCCGAGGTATCGGTGACCTGCACACTGGCCGTATAGGTTCCGCCTCCCTCGTCAGTTACGCCAATGGCACCTACGGCATCCACCGTGGCACCGTCAAGGAGAACGACGACCGTTAAACCGTCACCGAGAAGGTTGCCGTATTCGTCCTTGGGGCTGACAGTAACGGCGACAGTGTCACCGGCGGTGACATCGCTACTATCAACCTCAAGGATTGACTCTTCAGCATCGAAAGCCCCAGGATTAATCGTCAGGGTAAGTGTGTCCGTGCCTAGCGTGGCATGATTGCCGCTGACTTCCCAATCTCCCGCCGTTTCGGCGGTAAGAGTCTTGTTAGTCTCCCAGCTGCCGTTAGCGCCTGCCTCAATGGAGAAAGTGGTGTCTACCGTTACATCATCAATTTCGTTGCCGTACTGGTCAACCGACATACTGGTAAAAGTAACCGTTTCCCCCGAAGATACCGGATTATTAGACGCGGATATTTGTATTCCTACGGCTGTATCAGGTAAAATGGTTATAAGAGGAATAGAAAAAGCAGCACTATTAACCCCGGTATCAACCACTGCGTCACTCTCGTCATAGGTAGTAACGGTTACCGAATAGGTGCCCGTGGTTGTCGGGTTGACTATATCATTTAATTGAATCATTCTGATGGTTTCAGCGACTGCGATATAGGTCGGTGAATCGAGGGTGAAGGTGATCACCTGCCCGGACCGGCTTATCGAGCCCGAACCAAGGTCGGCCCAGCCTAAAGATACGTCGGTGACATCAAAGCCGTCCTGGAATTCAATATCAACAGCTTTCAGGGTGGCCGATGTAGCGACCGTAAAACAAGTGATATAATTCCATGTGGTTCCAGCAATATAACGGTCTGGCGTGTCGTTACCCGGGTATGCCGCCACAGTAAGAGTGCCTGCCGCTATCGCGGGAGAAACGGCCACCATGCATAGGCTGATTGCCAAGAGCAGCGTTAATAGGACACCGATGACCTTCTTGTTTAACATATATATCTCCTTTTCAGTTCGTTTTAGCCTTCGTTAATATATCCTTCTATTCCTGACATCTCTCTGTAAGCTTCATAAAAAGGGAGCACTGAAAGTGCTCCCTTTTTATTTCAGAAATATAGATGGTTCTCAATTGTCCTTTTATTGAATCAATTGAGACATAAATAAAAAAGTGACTGCCAGACATAAAACTGACACCCCCTTTAGCTGTTTAAAGACTCCGGCACTCCGCTATTCTCTTATTACCCTTACCGCTCTACAGTGCCCACATCCACTATACTTTAGCATATCGGATTATAAGTTAGCCAATTGGCGAATGTCAAATACATCAAAAAACTTTTCGGTACCTAGACAAGCGCACTACTGATCCGTATCGTTCTTTTTTCACCGCGGCTGACTATCTCTCATTTGTTGCCGTTGGCGACATAATGATTTTTGAAGTCTATCTCTAGCTGAGGAGGTGGGAAAATCTAGCACGGTTTTCAGATATAACAAAAGCCCCTTCTGAGAGTGCTGAAAAACCCCATTTTTATCTGGTTTTGTCTTAAAAATCGTGCCTACAAAATGTCAGAATTCTTGATTTTTTAGGCTTTTTCGACAGTCTCCTTCTGTCTTATGCTGAAGTCAAACAAAAGAGTTATTTAAATTGTTGTCTTCCCCTGGGGATTACCGACATAATAGCTAGTTCTTGAAATTTTACCTTCTGACTAATTGTTAAATAATGAAGCTGTAAACGTATTTTTTCAGCACCTTAAAAACTGAATAGCACAAAGCCTGACCTGAACGCTTGCCCTAATCAAAATAAAGGGGGTAAGTATGAGTTCAAGCATAGTAGCACCAACAGCACCAGACGGCGATTATGGCAATACTCAAGGTCATTGTAGCCGATGTCAAAAGGTCTGGACTCTAAAAACAGGGCAGGGCATTTGTCAGTGGTGTCTTAAGCCCGCAAGCTGTCAAAGCTCCACTTCAAAGCCCCGCCATATCAAGTCTAGGTCTTACAGTTCCAAAAGACAAGCTCCAGTCCACAGCAACGGCTATGACCAGCTAGAGGGCGAATGGCTAGCCTATTATAAGATAGCTTCACGCTTTACCGACAGGGTGAAGCCTCAAGACAAAGAGGACATACTCCACACGATAATAGCTACCCTTGCCGATGTAGAGCGTAACAACGGACACAAGCCGTTTACCGAGGCGGTGATGTATCGGATAGCCAGCCGAACTGTAGCCGACTACTGGTTTAGCCACTACAGTTATAATAGCGGTCTGGATTGTAAGCACTGTAGCAAGGCACAAAGGCAGAAGTGTAAAGAGGATAACCTCTATTCCGAGTGCCCCAAAGCTATCAAGCTGGAGAGTCTTAACAAGCCCATCATAGACAGTGAAGGGCATACTACCGAGCTTGGAGAATTGATAGCCGATGACAAGGCTCTTGACCTCGGAGCTTGGCTTGACGCCAGAACTTTCCTGCTAGGCTTCCCACAAAGACTCTTGCTGATAGCCGACAAGCTGAATAGCGGAGATAACCTAACTCACAGCGAAAGTCAGTATCTTTATAAATTCAGGAAACGAGAGCAAAAGAAGTTATTTGCGGGGTGATATTTCGGGTCATTTCGGAGACTTATATAGTGGAAGCACCATTTAGGCTAGAGTATCTCAGCTAGGTGGTAGCTTACTACTAGGTGAAGCTGGCAGATTTGCCCACTAGCCAGATAACCAATAGGGGGTGTTCAAAATAGAACAACTGAATATCGTGGGCAAGCGTTCAGGTAACGGACTGGTAGCCCATAAGGCTACGCTGGTAAACGCCTTAAGTCGGGCATTATCCGAAAGGGTTGTGCTTCTGGACTATACAATTGGGCGTAGAGGCTTACTCGGTTATCTAAAGGCTTTAGCTGGTTCAAACATAGTCAAGATAGTGCCAGCTTCCGATAGTGCTAGCGAGACGCAGACTAACGGACAAAAGAGGCTGAAAGTAACCTGCGGAGCTAATACCAGTTATCTTGAGGACTCGGCGTGGATTGGTGATAAAACACCTCTTACCCTATGCGAGGTCAGGATAAGCCCTAACCGAACAGTCAAGCCGAACATTGGCGGACTGGAGCTATCGGAAGCCCTTAACAGGGTGTTACCCTTTACCGCTAAAGAGGACAATAGACCTGTTTTACAGTGTGTCCTCTTCAAAGCAGGTGAGGGTAAGCTCACAATGGTGAGTGCCGATGGCTTTAGACTGGCGATGGTAACGCTGGACTATGACGGAGAGGGTGAAGCCCTGATACTTCGTGATGTCTT
>Ga0265594_1000516_pt1 | contig 31745 bp, 25 predicted proteins | sample saktaG_11_FD_190147 | JGI IMG/M metagenome (GOLD analysis project Ga0265594, IMG submission 190147) | Saline water microbial communities from Sakinaw Lake, British Columbia, Canada - sak_2011_5_24_80m | ecosystem: Environmental > Aquatic > Non-marine Saline and Alkaline > Saline ... | reverse complement strand
AAAATCGCGGGTTCCTGCTGAGGATCCGGCAGAGATAATTACCATATCATGTGTTTGTACTGCATTTTCTATCGCATTCCTGATGGCGTCAGGGTCATCAGGGGTAAAGGGGTAGATAACCGGAGTAAGACCTAAGGAGGTAAGAAAAGCTGCAGTCATCAGCATGTTACTCTCAACCACCTGGCCGGGTTTTGGATGTGTTCCTGCCGGAATCAGTTCTGATCCACTGGGAATGAGACCAATCGATACATCACGAACAGGAACTGTGGTATATCCATAGGTAGCCAGAGCACCGATATCAAAGGGTCTGATACAGTGACCGGCAGTTACAACCAGCTGGCCGGCAGTTACATCCTCCCCGGCAGGTCGTACATGCTGCATCGGATGTGCAGCTTTTCGGATTGCTATCTCTCCTTTTTCATCTTCCCACACATCCTCAATCATAATAACAGCATCAGCAGAATCTGGCATGACGTTTCCCGTATTGACCCTGACCGCATCAGACAGGGTAACAGGATGCTGGTCCATTGCAGCCTCTGTTGTTTTACTTATCACCGCATAACCGTCCATAGCCGCAAGAGGGGCTGGTGGGACTGTATAGGGAACAATAAGATCTCTTGCTACCACTCTTCCAACCGATTCACTGAGCATAACGACGGTTTGTCTATCAGGGGACTTCGGAAATTCCCTGCAAAGTATCTGCCGTGCTTCTGTCAATGAGATGAGATGTAAATACCTGGTCACCATAAGATGGCCTCTGTCATATCACCTGCTTCAAGCCCTTCCACTCCTGCAGGAACCCTGATGATACCATCACTATCTTTTAAGGTATTTAACAGGCCGGATTTGCCTAATAAGGGTGTGGCATTTCCATCCTGTATCCTGACCCTGATATAGGTCTCTCTTCCTTTCTCTGAAGGAACGCTGGTTGTCATTCTGACCGGTAGAGAGATTGTATGACTTACTGATTTTCCTTCCATCGCCTGGATAAGGGGGGTTACAACAAGGATAAGGACCATGCATGTCGAAGCAGGATGACCAGGAAGCCCGATTACCGGTTTTTTTGCTACTGTCCCGATGATAGTTGGTTTTCCAGGAGCGAGAGAAATGCCATGGATATACACGGTACCACAGGCTTCTATAACCCGTGCTGTAATGTCTTTTTCGTCTTTTGAACTTCCGCCTGATATGATGACTGCATCACACTCATCAGCAGCGGTATTAAGGAGATCTGTTAAGTGCTCTTCATCATCACGGACAATGCCATAATGAACCGGAATAGCACCATGTCGTCGGAGGATGACTGAAATAAGATGAGAATTAACTTCACGAACCTGGCCAGGCTGGGGACATGCATCCACCGGAACCAGTTCCCTGCCGGTTGAGATGATGCCGATTATCGGTTTTTTCCTCACCCGTATGAATGCTTTACCTATCGAAGCAAGGACTCCGATATCCTGTGGCCGAAGAACCCATCCAGCCTCAAAGATGAGATCTCCGGCAGAGAAGTCTTCATCTTTTTTTATACAATTCTCACCTGAAAAAACTGGTCGTTTTATCAATATTGCATTATCGAGCCGCTCAGTATATTCTATCATGACAACAGCATCAGCTCCAGGTGGAAGAGTCCCTCCGGTAGGGATATACCGACAAAGTCCCCTTGAAATAGTGGTTTTATCATCCTCTCCCATCTCAATCGTACCGGTACAGGTAAGAAGCACTGGTACGGCTTCAGATGCTGATACTGTATCTGCTGCAATAAGTGCATACCCGTCTTTCCACGACCGGTCAAATCCAGGAATATCTGATGATGCATATACCGGCATGGCAAGAATCCGCTCGTCTGCTTCATCCAGCGATATCGTTTCATTCCCGATATCAGGGGCTATTTTACGGATCTGTTCTAATGCAGTATCTATCGGGACAACTGAGAAAAAATATCCCGTATTTTTTTGTGGTGAAGTGAAACGTTCACCTACTGGCAAATCTGCATCTGTATTATCGATCTGTTTCATATGATTACCTGAGGTTATGAGTACTATATGTACTGTAAACAGTTAAGTAATTAACAAAATAGAATTACCTTTGCAGATAGAGCTAATTTTGTGCGGTATTCAGTTTAGGTGTATGGCATGTTCAAGCGTGTTAAAAATGAGTAGAATTTTTCTAAAGAAGTCTGTTTTGCTATATCGAATCTCTATCATGCGTCTGGTTATTTCTTGCGGTACAGATTCCCGTATACCAGTTCGCCTTTCTTCTTTGAATGACGCTCGCCAGGGTTACCAAAGTAGTGGGAAAAGGTGTAGATTCTCCATCCACTTATTTCTCCACATAACCACATACCTGTATCCTGGTATCAGGTGCAGGATACGCGAACAACATAGATGTATCAGGTACATTATGTGTAAATTCGTACCTGAAAAAGAATTTTTTGGATTTCATCGGCTCTGTCTGAAAAACAAATAATACCATATGATAATGTTCAGGCTAGATTTCATTACATGGCATTCTGACTTTTATATTGACAATTATTCATATCAATATAAAAATTTCAACTATAAAGAGCGTAAATAGAGACTGAGGCAGAGAAAGAGGTAAAAATTATTCTTTTTTAAGCATCTCCATCGCGACAGTATAGGGATTTTTTGGAGCATTCCCCATCTTCTTATTTGCAAAAAAGGTATGAGGATGAATATCTTTAAGCTGATCCAGGGTGAGTTTGCAGACAATATCACGGGCAACAGATTCTGATTTATCACTCATACCTGGATTTTTCAGGATAAATCCCATTCTGATGTGCATTACCATCGCTTCTTTTAGTTCCTCATCTGTCAGAAGATCAAAGGGAGTATAGGTTGGACGTTCTGGTTCAGGTGTCATTTCCCTTCTCCTGCAGTTTTTTTATTGGCCATATGAATAGTCGATTCTCCGTATGCACTACGCATCATACCAGTCTGGAATATGTCCAGTCCCTCTTTTTTGCATATGTTCTCAAACTCTTCCCGGTTTTGTATCGTATGGTACCGATTGTGCATTCCAAGTTCAAGTTCATATAGTCCCTGCATACCAGTTCCTTCAGAAGGTCTGACAAACCAGTGATTTGAGATAAAAAGTCCACCATCTTTGAGAATAGATGAAATATCTCTCAAATTTTGGGGAAGATGTTCATCTTGTCCATATAGCGAGTGTGAAGCGAGGATGATATCATATTGAGTAGTCCCTTGTAATGATCCGTGTTTTTCAGAACAGATATCTATCCTTTTTTCCATCCCAAAACGGTTGATATTCTTTAAAAGGAGTTTTGCATTCTCCGGCTTTTCACAGACCATTGCGTTTAGTCCAGGATGTATCTGACAGGCAGCAATGGCATAGAGGCCATGTCCGGTACCTATTTCAAGGAAGTTTTCAGCTTTTTTAAATCCTGCCCATCTTCTTATAACGGTTGTGATATTCTTGACCATCCCCCGGATTTCCTGCTCTGTCAGTGCTGCTCCATTCTCTTCAGTCGCCGGTTCGAACGTCTTTTTCTCTTGTGGGCTTGTAAGATACGTCTTGATATCAAACCATGGCGATTTATCTGAAGCAAGAGCTGTAATGATATCGCCCTGATAATAGTTGCTGGTGCTGACAAAATGCAGGTTTGTGGAAGGTGAAAGTAGGTATTTCTCGTCTGACTTCCTGATAATATCCAGATAAAAAAGCATTCCCAAAAGGGCATTTATGTATTCCTGGAGAATTCCTGTGCCTTGACTTATCTCTTCCGGAGTTGCCGGACCGAAAGCTGCCATCCAGTCGAATAATCGAAGTTGCAGAGCTGCCCGTATCACCATGAATTCTTTATATACTAATACCAGATCATCTACTATCTCTATAACCGGCAGTTCTGGGTATTTTATAATCTCTGTTATATCTGTCATGTATTCTCCATTTTGTCTGGTGTTCTCTTTTTTATTTTTCATTCGGTCCTATGGACGTCCCTCTCTTATTGTTGGAGATCCATATTTTAATTCATGTGCAGGTGCAAATCCGGGGTAAAACTGGTTCTTTCATTCATCCTGAGAAGAACACTGCTTTAAAAAAAGATTACGCTTTAAGGTAGATGTTACCATAGATAACCTCTCCCTTCTTCTTTCCTTTCCTCTCTCCAAGATCCCCTATGTACTGATGGAATGTATACGTCTGCCCATCTACTTCCTTCTCCACAGTTCCGATCTTCTTGAATCCCGGCAATGGGTAGAGGATATTTCCAAGGACATAAGCGTCTCCTTTAACCATCTGGCCGCCAACTCTGCCCTCAACATCCCCTTTGATGATAACGGTTCCGCCTTCTGCATGGGTCAGGACATGGATAAATACATCCCCCTCAATGATAATAGTTCCTCCGGTCATGGCGGTTCCAATGTCGTTTCCGGCTTTTCCTTTCACACGGATAAGGCCACCGCTCATTCCTCTCCAGTCACCGCGGTAGGCACTTCCGACATGGTTGGTTGCGTCACCCTCTACGGTTATCTCTCCACCCTCCATGGCGATTCCAAGGAATGCATCTGCATTACCCTTGACGGTTATCTTGCCTCCTCTCATCCAGCAGCCGACATACATATCAGCATCACTGTTGATGAGAATCTCGCCTCCGGTCATCTGTTGACCGAACCGCTTCATCTTGCGGACGTCGCCGTTAACGACTATCCTGGTCTCTTCTGCAGTTGCACCTGGTTTCCCTTCAAATTTGAAGAAATCTCCCAGTTTCCATACAATCTTTCCTTCATGAGCCGGGAGCAAAGCTATCTCTGCCAGGGTTTTATCTGCAAAGAGATCCGGGGTGACGCTGTAGCACTCAAAGTACAGTTCAGGCTGCTGTACAAGTGTCATTGTAACAGTTTCCATTCTTTTCCTCCTCAGGCTGAAAATTCTACTTCGATTGCACGTGGGTTGTGTACATGTTCATCAAATACGGCATAGTTTTCAAGGTTTACAGTGTAACTCTTGGTAAACTTTTCCTTAATATCACGCATCACCTGTGCATTCTCAGGAACAGACACCTTGGTCCAGATAGTGTGTTTCTGGGGTTCTGCAACAATTTCACCATTCTGGACAACAATGACGCCTTCCTTAATGGTGTACAGGGTATTGGAAAAGGCGTTCTCGATGAGTTCAGGATCGGTTGGTAGTTTTGTTGCGTCAAGGTTGTAGATGGCAACGTTTGCATCTGCACCAGCCTTTAGACTACCATAGATGTTCGAAAGACCGAGCGCCTTTGCGGGACCCGCACGGGTCATCATTGCGATATCATAGAGGCCGAGTTCCCTGTCCATCCCAGCGAGGTCAGTTGATTTGATGATCTTTTCCTTGCGCTTCATCGTGTCAAGGGTTGCTTCACGAGCTTTTTTGGACATCAGCCATTTGATGATACGCGGGTACCTGGTGAACGGTCCTGCGTTCGGGTGGTCGGTGGTGATATGGACACGCATCAGGTCTTTGGCATACAGGGCGAGCTCAAGACCGATTGCCCACTGGATACCACAGACTGCAATGTCCTTGTCATAGACATAGGGAACGACACCGGAACCAGTTTCGAGCTCTACATCAACGTTTGACCATTTCAGGTGGTTTAACTGGTTTAAATGATGTTCAAAAGGTCCGTCTGCCGTCATGGTGGTTGTCTCGTCGAGTGTTACGCATCCGAGGTCAACAGTGAGGGTATCAGTCTTGTTAACATAATCCATGACTTCTTTTGCAGCTGATGCAAATGTTCCCCAGCTATCCCCTTTGTACGAGAAGAATTGGAGGTGTGTGTTGTGCAGAACCTGCTCACGCCCGAACTTGTTCTTTGGTTTATATTCTGATGCGAGTTTTAACGTCTCGATAGTGTGTTCGTAGTTGCCAGGGTTTCCAAGGTTGTTTCCATGCAGGTGCACTGAGTGGGGCAGACCCAAGTATTCGTTTGTCTCTATCAGACCCTTGATGATCTCAGCAGGGGTGATGTCAAAGTACGGGACGGGATCGTGGATATCAACACAGTTCTCTCCCCATCCCCATGCTTCAGTGCCACCAGGATTGACAACTTTGATACCAAACCCAAAGGTAGATTTTAGTAACCATGCCACATATGCGGCGTTGTTCTCTATCTCCTTGTTTTTGAGGTATTCAAGACAGAACCAGTTGTTTCCAAAGACCGGCATTGCAGCCTGGTCAATTATTGGTGTATCTCTGAACTCTTCATGAACATGGGGGGCAAGGAGCGGGGGCATTGCAGCCTCGTTTGTAAAGGCATAGCCCATTCGTGCGTAAGCATACCCAGTTTTCCAGGTTGACGGAATAGAAAATCCCATCTCCATACGCTTGCCCTGCTTGACGATGCCACCACGGTATGATCCACGGAAGAGCTTGTCTTCGGGCCGCATTGTCCTTCCGGCATTTACCTTTGGACCAGCAACGTGTGCATGAATCTCACAGCCACCAGCCATAACAGTCTTGCCGGCAGCATCTATGATCTTTGCCTTTGAAGAGACCTTTTCTACTATTTTTCCGTCTTTGATGGCGATATCTGTCTTGTCTCCCTTGATACCTGAGATGGGATCAAAGACATATCCATTCTTGATGAGCATTTCTGACATCTTCAGGCCTCCTGAGCTTTGAGTTCTTCAAGCCGGTCAGCAATTCTGTTTAAGAGAGTTTCATCATCCAGAAGTCCTTGTGGTTCAATGACCTTTCTGAACTGAATTGGCACGTTGTCCATCCGATAGACGATACCCCCGACATCAACACCACATATACAGACCGGGATATGCAGGTCAGAGATCTCTGAAGCCATGTTGATGCTTGGATCAATTGTCACCCAGGGATGTTTTTTGAGGTGTTTTACGGCTGGGATTGGGAAATGTGCTCCGGCATCGGATCCAATGTTGATAAACATATCAACCTCGTCCCGCATTGCCATATCAACTGAGCTCGTTTCACCAGGGTTCATGTGGGCATAGTTCTGCTTGGTTAGGTCGAGGCAGTACGGGAATCCAAATGTCCATGACCAGACGACACCAGGTCCTGCGATATTATAATGTCCACGCATTGCCATTATAGTCCATTTTGTGATCTTGTTCAGATCCCTGGTAAGTGAGATGGCGATGTCGATGTTGTGGTTCCGGCCGTCTGTGTGGGTCAGACCCATTCCAAAGAAAACAGTACCAAACCGGGCTTTTGTCATGATCCCGGAAACTTCGAGAATCTGTTCCTTCTTAATACCTGCAACCTCATCAGGGAGATCAGCAGCATGGCCGTTTACAACCATCCTAAACGCATTAAAGAGTTCATAGTCATGGCCCTGTTTCACCTGGAGGTGGATATCTGCAACATTTGCGGTATCAGTGAACCTTGGGTCGATGACAATGATGGTCCGCTTCTTATGCCCCTTCTCAGTAAAAAATCCACGGGGGAAGATAGAGTACCGTGACATGTGGCGTGGGTGTGCATGTGCCGGGTTGGAACCCCAGTATACGATGACATCAGCACGGTTTTTGACTTCTCCAAGGGTGCAGCTTGGATATCCATTATCAAAGATGGCAAGGAATGATGGGCCATGGCAAATGGTTGCGCAGTTGTCCAGCATTCCACCAGCAGTCTCCATAACCCGTCCGGCAGCTGCCTGCCCTTCACAATTTGTGGATCCAAATCCGTACATCAGAGGTTTTTTTGCCTTGTGCAGATGTTGTGCGGTCCATTCTATTGCTTCTTCGTACGAGATCTCTTTCATGGATCCGTCAGGCTGACGCAGGCGGGGGAGGCGGATTCGGTGGTCAGAGCTTCCATGCTTGAAAATTTCATGTCCGATAGCACAGACGTTTTCGACTTCAAGGACTTTTAACCCATCATCAGAAACAGTGACTCTGACATCATCGCAGGAGCACCCGCAATAGGGGCATCCGACATTTTCAATTACTTTTGGCATCCTTACTCACCTTTCCACATTCCAACAGCTCCCTGAACAAGTGCAAGGGCACTTTTCAGTCTTTCATCCGGTGCAGGTTCTACCGTGACCGGAAACCCACTATATTGGGGGGCACCTGTAGACTGTGTTCGAGGTGGAACAATCTGGTTTGCCCAGACACCCTGCCTGATGTGGCAAAGGCCAGGATAACAGGTCTGGCGACCAACAACAGCTTTGACAACAACCTGGCCACATTCGCTGGTGACGCGGACATTGGTGTTCTTAAAAATCCCGAGTTTCTTCATATCCTGTTCATTCATCTCAATGATGCTACAGGCGTCGAAGTATTCCGGAGATGTCTTTCCGATCTCCATTGCGATGCCTTCTTCAACGGCACGCTGCGTAATCATGTTTAACGTGATTAAATCCGTCATAGGATTTCTCCTAAAAACCTACTATTTCGCAGTAATAGGTTTATCAGATGATATGATTCATCGGCATTGTGTCAGTCGGTCTCATCGTTTCATTTGTGGTAGATATCTGATACCGGGTACCGGTTTTTCACTGTTTTTAAAGGTAGAATACAGAATAAAATCAACCAGAAGGTTGCTATCTGATCTTACATGTGTACCTTTTGCCAATGTTTTCTATCTCGTATGAATGATGATTTGAGTTTTTTCCCGCATGGCATATCTTAATCCAGAGGCTGAAAATTCGTTACGCACAATTTCCGAAGACCAAATCACTACCATACGTTTTTTTTTCTAGTATATATGTTGTATAATTGATTCAATTAGGCATCACATCAGATGAATAATCCACTTTTAAAATGTTCTAAATTGACTGTTTTTTTAGTTTTTAATTCTCAATTTTCATTTTTTCATCCAAAAAAGAATACTTTTTCTTCGTAAATAAACGCTATTGGGGATGAATTCTGATTTCAGTTAGGCACAAAAAAAATTTGAATTAACTATATCTCATCAACTTAAATTTAATAGTAATTAAAAATGTATAAGCAGTGTACAGGAAAGAATTATTGAGCTAAGTTTAAATAAAGTGTAAGAATAAATGATTTTGGTGGCTCTGTCTGAAAATCAAGTAATACTATATCATCATGTCAGGCAGGATGTAATTACATGACAATCTGACTTTCATATTGAAAATGATCTATATCACTTTAGAATTCCAACCGCAGAGGACGCAGAGGAACGCAGAGCGGAGAACCAGGTGTCAGATACTCTGCAAACCAGCTACTCTCCGGAATTACATCAGTTTCAATTGAGAAGAAATTTATTGAGGTTTAAACAGTCTCTATGCGTCCTCTGCGGTTAATCAATTAAATTATCAAACGAATGTCGTTTCAACTGGAAAGATTTATGTAAGGAGTGAAAACACGATTGCACTATCACTTGAAAAATCGACAGAGCCTTTTTGTGTATCAATTTACCCATAAAAAAAACAATAAAATTCAGCAAAATTTTTTGTATCTCTATGTATTGCTTTTATCAGGATGAGATTGTGCCTAACTCAAAAATAATAATATAAGATTCACTATGAAATCGTTTGTCAGAACTAAGATCATTAAAGGGAGGGAGTACCTGTACGAGATTACCCCATATTATGATCAGGAGGCTGGTAAATGGCGTCAGAAGACCAAATATCTGGGAAAAAATAACAACGGAGAGCCGGTCAAGAAAGAAAGAACCGGTAAATCAGGACAGATTTTTAATTTTGGAGAGTACATTCCGGTTTATTGGGCAATCAAAGAGCATAAAATAATTGAAGCCCTGCTCTCATCCTGCTCGCCGGAAGAGGCTGCTTTTATTGTTCTCCTTGCCAGTAACCGGTTATTGGATCCGTGTCCTCCTGCAAATCTGAATACATGGCTTGAAGGAACCTATCTATCCCGGCTTATTCCCAGGGTAGATTTTAAACACGACAACCTCATGCAGGTGCTGCAAAAGATATCTGATCGTTCGGTTATAGAGGTCTTCTCACGCATGTTTGCATCAATAAATGATCTATCTGACGAGCGGGTACTTTATACATTACGTCTTTTTGATATCCCTGACCTGATGAGAGAGAAGGGATGCAGGTTTTCTTCAAAAGAGGATCTGGAACAGGAACTGGGGGTAAGTATTCAATATGATCCCAAAAAAAAGATACTCACTGGCTTTGATACATTTCAGTTACCACATATAGCTATCAAAAATTCTATCGAACGGGTTAGATTAGGAGAGATACAAGGGGGTATTATTGTCCCCCACTGGGATTATCACTCATCTTCTCTGGTGTCACGCCTTCTCGATGCACAATCTCCGTTTATTGTTCGTACCGATACCTCATATGGACCAGTTTCCTCTCATGTCCTTGACTGGAGCGAACAGATGGATAACCCTAAAAACATTAAGCATTTTCATGGAAAATCGTGTTATATCCAACCGTTTTCAGTAAAATTTGGTATGACACGTGTTCCTGGCTTCATCCTGCATGATATCAAAAAAGAACAGGTAGACCGGCTGGCATTTAATAAAAAAATTCATCAGGTTCGTGATCTTATTCGGGAGACCCCGGAATATCCAGGTCCGGTTCAAGAATTCTTACATGAAACCGCAGGCCCGTTTCTGAAATTTTTCACGATTGCAGAGAATAAGGGTTCATATCAGATACGAATGAATCAGGATGAAATGAACCATACTATAAAGAAATTTGGGCGAAGTTGCGTTCTCTACCAGGGGAATTTTACCTGGGAGGAATGTTTCTCCCTTACTGATATGAGAGGAATCCTGGAACAGGATATGAGTCATCTGATATTGCAACTGGAGAGAGATTTTCAGGGGTACCGGATTGATCGGATAAGAAAAGGACTGTTTTTCATCTGTTTTTTATCAATTCTTATTCAGAACCTTATCATGAACCGTCTTTTAAGTGCGCAAATACCAGAGGTTTTCTCGTTTGAATCTTTGGTAACAGAACTAAAAACGATTCATATTGTAAAATCGTATCAGCCATCGGTCTCTCCGCAGCGTCTCACACGAAAACAGAAATCACTCATTTCGTTCTTTGGTGGAATTCCACCGATGAAAGGAGATTAAAAGGAGAATCCTCTGCTCCCTGTAAGAAATAAAAGATAAAAAAATAAGAATTTATTGATAATCCTGACCAATTACTGTGTATTCATGGTTAAAAACCAGGTAAAATACACTCAAACGTGTGTAAATCCTGGCTGTAATGTATACATTCAAATGGTCACCGAAATTAATCTGTTCTCGATCAGGGCTGCTTTTTATGCTTAATATTTCATCATAGCAGATGGAAAAATTAAAAAATATAAGTCAGTTATTTCTGATGCTCTGCAATTGGGCTTGGTCCAAGTTCTTTTACTGTTTTGACAACATCTTCAATCACAGTAGCCCATTTTGCTCCTTCAGAAGCTGACACAAAGGTCATTCTGAATCTCTTATCTTCAAGGCCAAGGTTTCTTAGAACCGACTTGACCATGAACATTCTCTTTGCAGCTTTGAAGTTACCGGCAAGGTAATGACAGTCACCAAAGTGACAACCAGATACCAGTACCCCGTCTGCACCATCGGCAAATGCCTTCATAATGAAGAGCATGTCAATACGACCGGTACACATGACACGGATGGCCCGTACATCAGGTGGATACTGAATACGGCCACCACCGGCAAGGTCTGCACCAGCATAGGAACACCAGTTACAGATGATAGCAAGAATTTTTGGATTCCATTCATCTGTCATTACTGCTCACCTCCACAGAGGAATGCATCTATCTGGGCAACAATCTGTGGTGTAGTAAAGTGCTGCATCTTTATTGCTCCTCCCGGACAGAACCCTCCACAGGTTCCACAACCTTTGCACTTTGCTTCGGTTACGTTCATGACTTTCCGGCCTGACCCGTCGTTTCTGTCCACGAGTGCAAGTGCCTGGTAGGGACAGAGATCGATACACATACCACATCCGGCACACAAATCTTCCATACACTGTGCAAAGTACGGTTCAAGTTCAACCTGGCCAATATGAATTGGTATACTAGCTGCACTTGCAGCACCTTCTGCCTGGGCAACGGTGTCAGGAATATCTTTTGGTCCCTGACAGACACCGGCAAGGAATACACCCGCAGTTGTGGTACCACAGGGGTTTAATTTTGGGTGTGCCTCAAGCATCCATCCGTCCTGTGACTTAGAGACACCAAAGTGTTTTCTGATAACATCTTCTTCGTCAACTGGCTGGACTGCCGCTGCCAGGACCACAAGGTCACACTCTATATCAACAGGACGCCCAAGGAGGGTATCTTCCCCAAAGACGTGCAGGTTCCTGGTTATTGGGTCTTCAAGGACATTAGCAACACGGCCCCTGATAAATTTGGCTCCCTCACTCTGGATACGGTAATAGAACTCTTCGTACATTTTACCAAATGAACGAATGTCCATGTAGAAGAGGTAAACCTTAGCTCCGGGAATCTTCTCCATGATCTGATGGGCGTGTTTGAGTGAGTACATACAGCAGAATCGTGAACAGTATGGTTTACCGTTCCCGGTATTGTCTCGCGACCCGGCACAGAGTATAAATCCGATAGTCTTTGGCGTTTCACCATCAGATGGTCTGATGAGATGACCACTGGTCGGGCCTGATGCGCAGATGAGCCGTTCAAACTCAAGACCGGTGATAACATTATCAAACTGTTTGTATCCCCATTCACGCTTGTTCTCGATAGGCATCAGGTTGAATCCGGTTGCTATGATGGCAGTACCTATTTTCAGCGTGATGAGTTCATCTTCCATCTCAAGATCAATTGCTTTCTTCTCACCGCAGGCTTCAATACAGAGTCCGCACTTGACACAGGCATCAAAGTCAATGGTATATAAAAGAGGCATGACCTGGGCATGGTAGATATAGATTGCCTTTCGTGGAGCCATTCCCATCTCGAATGGGTTTGGTTTTATGACTGGACAGACTTCAGAACAGTCTCCACATCCATTACACCCACCTCCTATGATACCACGGGCAGTAGCTTCATCAGGAGAGAGGACGCCACGGGCTTTTTTTCTGACCGTGATATCAAAATTACCGATGTATCCTTCTACCTTCTCGATCTCGGTGTAGGTCATCAACTCAATATTGGGGTGTCTGCCGACATCCACCATCTTTGGCGTGAGAATACACTGAGAACAGTCAAGCGTGGGAAACGTCTTGTCGAGCTGGGACATTCGTCCACCGACAGTTGGAAGTTTCTCAATAAGATAGGTCTTGATACCGGCACTTGCGAGATCCAGAGACGCCTGAATACCACCGACACCAGCTCCAATAACCATAGCAGCGTGTTCTACCGGCACGGTTTTAGGGATAAGGTCTTCGAGAAGACAAGCTTTTGCAACAGCAATTCTGACATTATCCTTTGCTTTTCTCGTAGCCCCTTCTTTGTCGTGCATGTGAACCCATGAGTTCTGTTCACGGATATTTGCCATCTCAAATCGGAACGGGTTTAAGCCTCCCTCTTTTGTAGCAACACGAAATGTTGGTTCGTGTAGACGTGGACTGCATGCTGCAACAACAATGCCTGTGAGATTATGCTCTTTAATTGCCTCTACTATCTTGCCCTGACCCGGGGTAGAGCACATATACTGGTATTGATCTGCATGAGCGACACCTGGAATAGTTTTTGCAAACTCAACGACATCCATTACGTCGATTGACCCGGCAATGTTGGTACCACAGTGACAGACGAACACACCTACTCTTGGTTCTTCTTTATCAGCCATTTCAGTTCCTCCTTATAGCACCTTTTTCAGGAATGGGGTACAGTCGATTGCATGCAAATCAAGTGCAAGGTCCTGTGGGCTCATACCCTGGGCAAGCCCAAGCAGTTCGTTGTAGTGAAGTACTGGAAGGTTGTATGATACACCAAAGGTTTCCTGTATTTCAACTTGTCCACGATCATACTGGAGCTGACAGAACGGACAGACTTCAGTCAGTGCATCTGCACCAACTTCCTGGAGATTGATCATCTTTTCATTGGTAATATCCAGTGAATGAGTAAGATCATATCCCCTGACACCACCACCGGCTCCACAGCACTGCATCTTGTTTCTGTACTGAACCGATTCACAACCAAGAGCATCTACGAGTTCTTCCAGCCACATTGGGTTTTCAGTATCTCCAAAGTGACGTTCTTTCTGTGGTTTCATCAGGTGGCAACCGTAGTGGACAGCAACCTTTGCACCAGTAAGGGGGGTCGTAACGCTGTCGCGTATCTTTTGCACACCACAGATCTTAGGGTCATAATAGAGTTCAGCAAGGTGCCATACATCCTGTGATCCTTTAAATTCCATATCAATCTCAGCCAGGACCTCATTCACCTTGTCTTTGAGATCGTCGTTATGTTTAAGGATGTGGTTGACTTCGTAAATTGACTTGTAACATCCGTTACAGATAAGGGTAATATCCTTTTTCATCTCTTCTGCAAGACAGACATTGCGTGCTGCCATTGCGTACCAGACGGCAAGATCGATGGATCCAAAAGCACCCGGAGCCGGACAACAGCTGCCACCTTTGAGTGGAAGCAGTTTGATTCCGACCTTTTCACTGGTCTTTATCGCTGCAGCCTCACAGCCAGGGTACCGGTTCGGTGCAATACATCCTAAGAAAAATGCGTATTCATGCACGGTTATTCACCCTCCAGAATTCTGTCTGCATTCTGTTTCATATCAAAGTGGTCGATAATTTTCTGGATACCCGGAATAAATTCAGGATATGAATGTGTTGTTGGTGGGTCCGCATCAAGACCTAGTTTCACTCGTGCTGCACGGTTTACATCATTGTTCGGAACACCATGGCCCGTTTTGTAAATGAGTTGTACAGTCTTTAAGAAGTTTCTGGGAATGATATCTCTCTTAAATGCCAGGTTCCTCATTGCCATGATAACATCAGTTGGTGCGATACCACGGGGGCACCGGTCAGTGCAGGAATAACAGGTTGTACAGAGCCAGAGATCCGGATCGGTAAGTGCCTCGTCTTCGAGCCCGAGTACCGCCCGTCGCATAAAGAGTCGAATCCGGTATGAACTCCGTGGAGCTGACGGACAGGATCCGGTACAAGTACCACACTGATAACACATGTTTGCAATTGTCCTGCTGATATCAAGGACATTTTGGGTAAATTCAGGGTTTGTATCAGTGGTATGATATCTGCGGTTACCCAGTTTTGCATTCAGTTCAGGGTCGTCATATTTTTTTGCTGCCATAAAAACTCCTCGTTATTACTCCACAACTTTGAGCCCTACCTGACCTGGCGTGGTTCCTGTCTCTAAAACCCGGGATGTTCTCGGGATGCAGAGTTTTTCTTTTATCTTCCTGAAGAGATCAGTTTCTTTCCCTTTTATCCTGACATTGGTTCTTCTAAGAACGATAATATCTTCACCTGGACAGGCATTAACACAGGCCCCACACAGGATACAGAAGTCTTTATTAACAGCGATATTGGCTTCAATCTCCCCTTTCATATCCTTTGCAGGTTTTGGTGATGGCAGATAAATCGCATTTGCAGGACAGACATCAATACAGGTTGAACAACCACCTGGACACTTTTCAGCGTGGAACTCAATATCGCCTTCAAATATTTTATTCACGGTGATAGCTTCTGTCGGGCAATTGATTGCACACCACCGGCAGGTACAGCAATCTTCGTCAATTATAGTGACTTCACCAAGTTTAACCCGTCCTATCACTTCTCTCGTGACAGTAATAGCTTCTTCAGGGCATGCTTCTGCACAGATATTACATCCGTCACAGTAATTAACATCCCAGACAACCTCACCCTCAATCTTTCCGGTTTCAGGTGTGAATGGTTTATGATTGACTGCGATTGCCTCACAGAGTGTACCACAAAGGCCACAATAGGTACACTTCTCGGTATCAACCTTAAAGTCAAGTTTCAAATCGACTGCATTACCTTTCTGAAGTCCTTCTATGTCTTGTCCTTCAAATAGGGGGACGTCGCGGTCGATTGCATCCCGTGGACATACATCATCACAGATAGTACATCGCACACATTTTTCGCTGTCGATGGCGGTTCCCTTATCATAGGTAGGGAAACCTTCTTTCTCAAGGATTGGGAGTCGCTCCTCATTGTCTATTGTGAGTCGCAGGGCAGAGAACGGACACATGATGACACAGACACCACAGTACGAACATGTAGTCTCATCAATTGTGATGTTTGCACCATCTTTGATGAGACCTCTCTGCATGCCTCCAACTGCACCAATGGAGATAGCCTCCTCTGGGCAGACTTCTGAGCAGATACCACAGCCTGTACAAATATCATTGTCTAAAATCAGGTTGTTTACCTGCTGGAGGAGCTTCTGCTCCATGATCACTTTTACTCCATCGACTTTTTTGGAGTATTTTGGAAACAGAGTTGTCATTAAGATACCTCTTCTTTGTTCAAACCTCTTTCATTCATTGCGCCAAAATCAGGAAACCCCTTATGCACTCACCGCAACCGGGATCTGTCCTGATAACTGTATCACATCATATGGGCATGCATCCACGCACACACCACAGCCTGCACAGAGTTCGTGCTTCACATCAAGTATAACTGCAGAACCGTTGATAACCTTATAGATTTTCTCGGTTGATACAGGGTTTACTGTATGAAGCTCAAGTGCGTCGACTGGGCATGCAACCACACAATTGTTACAGCCGGTACAACGTTCCATGTTAACATGAACTGCAAATGCCATTTTTTTCGCACCAGCCTGATCGATTTAAGAAAACCGACTAATCAAAAGTTGGGAAAGAATATAGATAAATGTTCTGAAGTGATCTTTGCTATTTTTGGCCTTTTTCACGACTTTTTATAGCATTTTCGTTTACTCATTTCTTTTGTTAATATAACTTATGTGACAATCTTCTTTTTCTGTATCAAAGATTTATACTTTATTCTGCGTTCCCGGATTGTTGCGCGTCTTGATATGATACTGGAAATAATTATATCTGTGCGAGATAACTTTGTTTTTTTCTAAAGAGAGACAAACACTTTTTTACTGGATACATCAAAATTATTGCCGCATCAGAGATGAATAGTTTGGGATTACAAGGTACAGTATCTACGGTCACAGACAGAATCGTTTTTCTGACCTGCCCTCTCATGTTCTCTCTTCTCATCTGGTTTCCTTTGTGCACTGCCTTTCCTTATTTGGGTACGAACCGTGCTATCTTTCATTTCTTATTTTCAGATAAGATTGCTATGTATCGTATCTTACCTAAAGATACTTCATGATCGAGAGAACCGGGCGACTATCTGTAATAAAACCGGTCAATGGGTAACTTTCTCTATTTCTCATCTTTCATTATTCGGTCATTTCGTTGTCTTATATGCTCTTTACCAAAATCCAGTTTAACAGGAATGTACCCTTGTGTGAACATTTACAACAAGTCAATTTTCCATTCTTATCATTTCACATCGTTTAGAGGCAGATACTCATCAATACAATCTTCCCCTCATTTTCATCACGATAACCAAAAGTCAGTATACATTATTATGGGTAACCGGACAACCCTCAATGAATATGAAGTTACAACAGGTAACGACAACCTGCCCATACTGTGGGACCGGCTGTTCCCTTAACCTTGTTGTTACAGACGGAGTAATTACCGGGACAGCACCATTTTATCGTTCACCGGTGAATGAGGGGAAATTATGTCCGAAAGGGACATATGCCTGGCAGTTTATCAATAACCGGGATCGTCTGACAAGGCCGCTTATTAGAAAGGGAGATGTCTTTATTGAATCCAGTTTTGAGGATGCATATGCACTCATTGCTGAACAGTTTAGTTTTTTCCGCCCAGATGAAATAGCAGTTCTCTCATCAGCCCGTTGTACAAACGAAGAAAATTATCTGATGATGAAATTTGCACGAGGAGTGCTACGTACCCGGCATATTGATCATTGTGCCCGTCTCTGCCATGCCTCAACTATAACTGGTCTTTCCCTGTGTTTTGGCAATGGTGCTATGACGAATTCCATTCCTGATATTGCAGAATCTGGCTGTATCTTATGTCTTGGTTCAAACACTTTTGAACAGCACCCACTCGTCGGAAGAAGAATTATGCAGGCACAACAGAAAGGTGCAAAATTCATCTATGCTGATCCGAGGTATACACCGACAGCACGACAGGCTGATCTGTATATCCAGTTTTATAGTGGGGGCGATGTTGCAATTTTAAACTGTCTGATGGGGGAAATTATTCGAAATGATCTTGAAGACCGTGAATTTATTACCACCCGTACCCGGGAATATGAAAAGCTCAGAAAGGTTGTATTACAGCGGCGGTATGAGCCGGAATCAATAGAAAAACTAACTGGGGTCCCTGCAAATCAGTTGGTAACAGCAGCGAGGTGGTTTGGAGAAGCTGATACGGCGACGGTGTTGTACTCGATGGGAGTTACCCAGAATACGGTCGGGGTTGATAATGTGAAATCTGTTGCAAACCTTATCATGCTCACCGGTAACATTGGAAAACCAGGCAGTGGGGTAAACGCCCTTCGTGGACAGAACAATGTTCAGGGTGCCTGTGATATGGGATGTCTCCCGAACGTCTTTCCCGGGTATCGAAAAGTAACTGATGGCCGGGTTCATAAAATTGTTTCAGATTACTGGGACTTTTCTGAACCTATATGTGAACCCCGTGTCGGATATGAAATTACAACCATGTTTCGCGTCCTTTTAGAGCGTCCCTGGGAGTTGAAATGTATGTATCTGATGGGTGAGAACCCACTGGTATCTGAGCCAGACTTAAATAGTGTGGAGGATGCGATACAGAATCTTGAGTTTTTGGTGGTTCAGGATATCTTCTTTACAGAAACCTGTCAGTATGCTGATGTTGTCCTTCCTGCTGCCTGTTATGCTGAGAAGAATGGCACTCAGACCAACACCGAGCGCAGGGTCCAGCGGATACGAAAAGCTCAAAATCCGCCAGGTCAGGCAAAACCTGACTGGAAGATAATCTGTGAACTTGCAGCAGTTATGGGATATAAAAAACAGTTTTCATACCCGTCAGAAAAGGAAATATTTGAAGAGATTTCTGTGTTAACTCCTCAATATAGTGGGATAACATGGGAACGTACAGGAAGACCAGCCGGTGTTCACTGGCCTTGTCCGTCAGCTGATCATCCTGGAACTCCCATCCTGCATCATGACAGATTTGATACTTCTGACGGACTCGGTGTTTTTCATGCAGTTGAGTATAAACCACCCCATGAGTTGCCTGATGAGTCTTATCCATTTCTCTTTACCACCGGTCGAATCATATGGCACTGGCATACCGGGACCATGACACGGCGGTCAAAAAATCTTACTGATGAGGTAAACAAAGCGTATATTGAACTCAATGTAGAGGACGCCAGGAATCTTGCCATCCGTGACGGAGAGCCGGTCAGAATCACCTCAAGACAGGGGGAATTAGTCTGTCCTGTCCGTGTTGTCAGGGATATCATGAAAGGAGTGACATTTATGCCGTTTCATTTTGCCGAGTGTGCTGCAAACCGTCTGACTACCGATGCAGGTAATCAGGTTGGAAAAATACCTGAGTATAAAGTATGTGCCGTCAGGATTGAGAAGGTAAGAGGTAATTAGGATGGAATCAAATACGCATCTCTTCTATGTTCGTGCTACGGATCCAAACCTTGTTACAGCAGGGAGCTGTGGTGGTGTGGTATCAGCTCTTTTCAGGTATCTATTAGAAACGGGTCGCATTGATGCGGTCTTTACCGTTCATCCTGGTGCAGATCTCTATGATGCAGTACCTGTTCTTATTACAGACCCTGCAGAGGTTATATCAGCTGCAGGAACCCAGGTCACCGGAACAATTCTGATATCAAAGTATCTGCAGGAGTACGTATCTGTTCATCCTGAGATCCGTATCGCAGTTGCCCTCAAAGGCTGTGATGCAATGGCATTGTATGAGATGGCCAAGCGGGGGCTGATAAATCTTGATACTATTATTATGATTGGCCTTACCTGTTCAGGGACATTCAGTCCGGTAGCAACGCAGGAGATGATACAGACAGCATATGGAATTGATCCTGATCTCGTTGATTCTATGGATATTGTTCGGGGGGAGTGCTGCGTTTCATATGGGGATAAAAAGATTGCCATCAGGATTGACAGACTGGAGGAGCAGGGATTTGGACGCAGGCTCAATTGCAGGCGATGTGAGATAATGGTACCGCGTCAGTGTGATATTGCCTGTGGCAGGTGGGGTGTCGTCGGGGGCGATTCAGGAACTGTCACATTTGTAGAGATTTGTAGTGAGCGGGGACGTACTCTTTTAGCAGATGCAGAGGCAGATGGTGCGATAATCACCAGGCAGGCCCCTAATAAAGGAATTAAAGCGCGGGAACGGACTGAAGAGGTAATGATACATCTTACCCGGGAAGAGAAGATGCGACAGTTTGAACTGCTTGGAACCGGTCGTGATCGCCTCAATACGATGATAGAAGCAACATCCCGATGTATCAAATGTTATCAATGTATCGAGGCCTGTCCCCTCTGTTTTTGTGAAGACTGTTCAACAAAAAAACCATGGCTGGTTACGCCGGGTGTTATCCCGCCACCATTTATGTTTCATCTCATCCGGTTTTCCCATATTGCTGATAGCTGTATCAATTGCGGGCAATGTGAGGAGCGGTGCCCGATGGATATTCCTCTTTCTCTCTTTATGCATTCGTTACAGGCAGATCTACAGGATATTTCAGGGTTTTGTCCGGGGGTGAATATGGATATGCCGGTTCTTGCAAAGATAGGCGATGAAGAATGGGAGCACCTCTACCCTACAGGCAATATGGAGATGTTTCAAACGGTTCCCCGTCCAATACGCCCTCCTTTCTAAGTTACGAGGTTTGTTTCACTATATAGTATCAACTTAGAATATCAAGGAGACAGGTAGAAACATATGCTTCGAGAATGGCTGCAATGAGCACCATCGGGATGACATACAGGATAAATATCCTGACTAGTTCTGTAAAGTCAATTGGCTCACTGGTACGATGCAGGATTTTGTTGTAGATAACCTTTTGTCCAAGCATCATTCCTAATGCTGCAGATAGAATGAGAGCCGGGATCTCAAAAAAAATATGAGGTATTATTGAGAGGAAGAACAGACTCCCCTGATGACTCAGTATTTTTATTGATGCACCAAGAAAAAACCCGTTAAAGAGAATGATAAAAATGGGGATGATTGAAAAGACAATCCCTCCCAAAAAAGCTATGAGGCATGACTGAATATTATTATAAAATACACTGGCAAAAAACAGAAACGAGGATTGTGTTGGATCTCCGGAAATGTTAAGCCCTTCATACATCTCTCCAATCATATCAGATAATCCTGAAAAAAATGAGATTCCAACGTACCCTATAGTAACTCCGATAAATAAAAAAATAGTTATGATAAGGATGGCATCACGGAGATATTCATGGTTGTACATACTTAAGCCAGGTTTACCTGTTACAAAATGAGATTATATACGATACGATATCAGGGAAAAAATTGATATTCTCTTAAGTTTCCATTGAGCAGTCTTCTCCTGTATTACAAGTCAGCCAACAATCCCAGCCTGAACAGCTGTAACCTGACTCATCCTGCACACAATTATCCCCTTCACAATAACATTCAGAACCTGAACACTGACACCCCTCCCCATCACAATAACATCCGCTTTCATCACATTCGGTTGTAACTGTTGCTCCTGCATACAGTTCATGATTTTCCTTCCCTGCCATTTCAGCTTCTGTCAGGTCTTGTTGATCTTCGGCATAGGCAGACCCCATGGCACCAACAAGAACATTAAATCCCCGTTCAGGCAATTCCTTTTTAAGGGTAAGTACAATGACATCTACCCCGGCAGTTGTTTCAGGGGTTTCAGGGAATGGTGAGAGAATATACAGTGTGATGGTTTCTGGATCATCAATTCTGGCAAATTGCGTCCCCCCGTCTGTATCTAAAAGAATAAATCCTGTTTTATCTGGCAGGAATGTTCCATTACATAGTACCAAAACCGATGATCCGTCTTTATTTATGGTACGGGTTCCGGTAAAACCTGCTTCAGACAGCGTATCGACACTAAAAATACCGTATGTACTGGTAAGGTTCAACGCAGGTCCGTTTTCATTGAGTCCGAGTACCTGTTCAGGTATCCAGAGACCTGTAATATTTGTCGGTTGTGCAAGAACAGTTCCTGGAACCAATACAATAAGTAGTATGCATAATGGAATTGCTAATCGCATCATTGGTATATCCCTTTGTGATTATTTTTATTCTTTGGATAAATATGTTTTGGTGATAATTGAGAAAAAAAACAGGCAGATATATTCAGGATTCTAATTAAAAAAATAATATCTCAAGATAATTAGAGAATTTCACCTGGTTAAATCTTTCTTCTCAGCAGCATGAGTTTTGCAGTATTATATTTTTCTTTGTATGACTCATGGATTGGAGCTGCGAGCTCAATAAATCCACTTGCGATAAAGTAGGTGGACAAACTAAGAAGCATTCCTAGCACAATCTCCATTATCTGCAAATCACGGGCAATAAAACGGTTTTGAAGCAGTAAAAAGAGATCAGTCTTCTCTGTGTCAAGTTCAAATTCATATGCGCCATAGTGCTTACCAACAAGTCTGAAGAGTACTGCCTCAGGGAGTGCATACACTACTTCGTAGTTTTTTGGAGGGACTATCTGGAAGAACAGGTTTGTTACCTCCTGATATCCATTGATACCAGCACCCCGATATTGTTTCACAGGAATAGAGAGTGAAATTTCAGATTCACTCACTTTCCTGGTAATATTTTGCATCTTAAATTCTATACCATAATAATTGTGAATCTGATCCGGCCTGATACTAAATACGGTCTCATTATCAGAAACATTTGAGACATATGGCATTTTATCATATGGTACTTCACGCATCGTTCCAAATTCAATTACTTTCTCATTTTCTGCTATATAATCCCGGTGCGGGTTGACAAGAATATTGACATATTCCGGAGGTTCAGCAAGGGAAAGAATAAATGACGACTGGTTTTTCCAGTAAGTATCTTTCTCATTTATCATGGCAACTACATTGTCAGAATTATCTATCATCACAATTCCGACAAAATACGATTTTTGTTCACTACCACAGGAATAAAGTGAGAATGGTTTTACATCCCCGGGAAAAATGGTATCTGTAAATGAGATATTGATATAGGTGGCAAAGATAATAAGAAACAGACAGGTCCCAAGAATCATCTTAAGTGTTGATTCATGTAAGAGGAACCGTAGTGTCGGAATCATGTATCTTATTTTTCATGTTGATAATGTCTTAATGTTTTGTATTGGATATATTATAGTGCACAGCAGAACTTCTTGGAATAATCGAAGTAAAACGGATGTTAATCCAAGGTGTGCCAGCTAATCGCACTACATAGATTAAGGCAAACTTTCTAGAAAGTTTTGCCATTAGCTATCTGTGACAGAAATAATTACCAGAACAGAATACAGAACCATCATAACTGATAGGAAATCTCATAGTATTGTGACTTTTAGAACATCTTCTTATCTTATAAGTAAAACAGAAGTTATGGTTAAGACGTGCACGCGAATCGCACGATATTGGTTTAGGGAAATTTCAGAGAACGTTTCCCATTACTGATATTATAGGTATTATAGGTAAAACAGACTAACGTAAGATACAAAGAGGCAGATAATCGAGACGTTATGTACTGCACCAATGACCAAGCATATTCAGACATATTTCATAACAATATCTGGTACTTTACCGGGTGTGATTATGAATGATTGAATCGTACTGACAACAGATATAATAGTAATACTATGTTGTAAGGTTCCTGGATGAAACAGATAAAAATTCCTCCGATGCTCTCTGCAGTTGTTCAGAATGCTTTTTCAGGTGTAGACAATCTGACCTTTACTATACGGTATGAGTGTAATTTCTGTGGAGGTTCTGTCAAATACCATGATGTCAGGAAAAAGAGGTTTGCAACCATCATGGAAAATAACGAGAAACGGGCCATATTTGTTCAGGTATACCGGTACTACTGCCGCCACTGTGGGAAACTCTGTTATGCAGAGGCTCCTTTTTATCCTGACACGAAGTTTGGTTCTCCGGTTATTGATCTCTGTATCACCTTATCACAGGTGCATCCATACAATCACACCGCAAAAATTCTAAACACGATGGGGGTTATCGTTGACCGCGGAACAATTAGAAATTTTTATGAACGAAATCTTCCCAGGGTCAGCTATGCAAAGATGTATGGTCTTCCAATTCCTCTCTCCATTTTTTATCTGTCAGATCTTGTCTCAAAGAGTAATGAACGAAATCCGCTTGATGAATGTGATGTGATGAAGGCATGTGGATTTTCATATACCCGGTAAGTTCTGCCTGTTGGTGCAGTGAATGTGATACACTTGTTCTGTAGTATCGGATAACATATCATCCAAACCACCATATACATACAACAATGGAGAGAATGAAACGCACCCGGTTTTCTGCACTACCGGTCAGGGAAAAAATACTTAGTATTTTTGTTCCGCTTTGTGCATTTGGTGGTATCGGGATTGCATATCTACTCAATATGTATGGAATTATTGAGAATGCAGGGACCTTTGCGTGGGGTTGTATCCTGAGCTCACTGGTTTTGTCATACCTTGCATTTCAAAAACCAAAAAAAGACATCGTTGCTCTTTTAACTCCTGTCTATGCAGTACTCATCTTCTTCGGGCTTGAGAATGCATCAACACTCTTCCTTCAGTTTCTATATGCAATAACTATCACACTGGTCCTTGTCAGGCTGAACCAACGCTTCAGCTCCTGATAGGTATGATATGGTATCACTTGTTTTTCAGACAGAACTAAAAAAAAGGCCGGATTGGTTGACCCGCTGATACATATGAATCAGAAAGAATTGGCAGTTGTACCTTTCATAAATGCTTCCCCAGCTTCTTTTTCTTTTCCTGAGTTCTGTAAGGCTGTCCCCAGTTTCTCATAGACTGCAGGGAGGGTAAGGCCACATTCAACCGCTTTCTGATATGCTTCTGCTGCCTGTCCGTCATTACCGAGTGCACCGTAGACGTCACCTAGCGTGAGCCAGCTGATGGGATCCTCTGGATTGATATCCAGTGCTTTTTTCAAAGCATTTATGGCATCCTGGTACTCGTTGAGATGATACAGAGCAATACCCTTTCCCGATTGCGCCATGGATGATGCAGGATCACGTTTTATCACTTCATTATAGGCCGAGACTGCGTTATCGTACTCTTTGATGGCCAGGAGCACTTCAGCATGCCCAAACCAGAGGTTGGTATCATCAGGATTGAGTGTTAGAGCTGTTGTATAGACTGCATCGGCATCCTTGTACCTGCCAAGGAGGGTTAACGCCTGTGCCTTGTTATAGAGGAGCAGCGTATTGTCCGGAGCATAGGTAAGTGCCTTATCAAATACTAGAACCGCTTTTTCTGCCTGTCCGGTGGCAGTAAGGGCCATGCCGTACATCACGGCAACAGTAGTCTTTTCAGGGAGGAGTTCTGTTGCAGTTTCTAACGCCGTTAGTCCTTCATCAGTGTTTCCCTGTTGCAGGTAGAGGCGGCCTGCCATGTACCAGATATCACCATCGGTCGGTCGTTCCTGAAGATAGGAGAGAAACGCTGATAAAGCCTCATCGTTTTTCTTCTTGTCATTATATGCGATTCCAAGACCCTTATACGCAGGATAAAACGCTGGATCCAGCACGGTTGCATCGAGAAATGCCTCAATCGCACCATCGATATCCCCGTCTTCATATCGGGAAAGACCATCCTGGTACAGAACAGTCGGGTCTGTTGTTTCTGAAGCAACTGTTGCTGTGCCTAAAAGGAGTATGAGGAGGAGCATTACATACATACAGTGGACAGGTATGCCAAATCCCCGATGCAAAAACGATTCGGCACAAAAAGCATGGATCCGTTCGTTCTTTTCTGGTATTTCATCATCTATTTTCATGTATCTTCTCCGAAAAACAGTATTTTTTGTTCATTAAAAGTCTCACATCGTTTCCGATAGTACAAACCCGGTAATGAAAAAGGTTTCATTGCATTCTGTAAAGAATCTTTGTTCTCTAATAAGTAAATCCTCTGTTGCCTTATCCCGGCAGATGAAGTGCATCTGCAGAAAACGTACAAATTCATAGATGGTTTTTTGGAAAAATGAGAGATTACCCGGTACAACCTTCATTTTGCAAATGGATTTGTGAGATCAGGCACATCCCGACACTGACTGTTTGCCGCAAGATCCTCTGCGACAAGGTGATCCCAGGTCTCCCCTCCAGGCAATTGTTTCTGGATAACTTCTATGGGACCGGTCACCTGTATCTGCCCATATGGGATGAGTGTATAGGAGATATCTGGTTTGTCAGTATCAGCTCCGGTAACATCCATCATCGAGACATAGGTTGTGACAATGTCGCCTTCTGTAAACTGTACCGGAGATCGCGAGAAGATGACATCGGTTCTGCTATCACCAGTCTCCTCTCCGCTCTTTTCATATGGGATGAGCGAGTATACGAGATCCGTTCCTGCTACCCGGGATTTTGTAAGTACATCAATGTAAGCAGTAATATTCTCCCCGTTTCGTTCAATTGAGATGACTCCATGATTATATGAGACACCGCCCTTGTCAGATCCCTGAGATATCGTCCAGAAGAAGGCTTCGTTTCCTGAATTCTTATCCCGTATTGCATAACCGGTCTCAGACGGTTTGCCCGGGTCATAGACGCCGGTAGCATTGACTGGTGCCGGAGCGGTTCGTATGAGTACTGAACGATCCTCCAGCCCAAGAGGCCACCAGCGGGTGGCAACTTTTGTCTCTGCATCCTCTGACGTGTCGATGACATGGTATTTGCCATCATCAGACTTGGTTATGATTGGGCTGTCAAGATCTGATGAAATGTAGGCGATGTAGGATTTGAGGAAGAGATCCCAGTCATCAGAGAGGTAGACATCAGACGGGAGTGCCTCAAGGGCATCGACACGGATCTTTCGCGGGGAGAATATAGAGACGCCATGCGATCCTGGCCGTGAACCGTCATTCCTTGCATATACGATAAAATTATTGATTGCCCGTTCTAATTCTCGGGCTTCTGTACCGGCGGTTGCCACATTCTCATTGATATTTTCTGCAAGACCGATGAGGTCAATGGTAACTTCAACGTCAGCTTCAGGATGGTAGCCAAACCGTTGTGAGTCCCTGACTGACTCACCGATGCCAACATACCCCTCCTCCGGGATAAGCGGAGTCAAATCTGCTGCAAAATTGTTTAAAGCGTTTAATACCGCATCAAGTTTCGAGACATCAAGGAGTGAGAGGGTCTTTTTCATCGGCTCGTGATCCGGGTTGTCGATATAGGAGTCTATAACGCTCTTTCCAAGGGCTGATACCCCGATGCCTGGGGTCCGGGCAAGGGTTGTTACCAGTGGGGTGTAGTCCCAGCCATGACCTGGCTCTATTTCTTCAGAGATGAGAAGATAGTCTGCGGTCCCGTTGACAGCCCGGGCGACTTCAAGACTGCCCATCAGACAGGCATCCATCCCGATGAGATCAAAATTGGTTCTTCCGCTCATCAGTCCCTGCCTGAGTTCTTTGAGGGTTAACGGATCCATCGTAAAATTTTCATCAAAACAGACTCCGTAGTAGGAGCCGCCATGGTCCCAGAAGATAAGGATCTTGCGGCTATCCGGGTATGTCCCTTTGATATAGGTGAGAAATGTCTCAAGAGCCTCTCGGGAACCCATGTTCATATCAGGATAGGACTCCTGAACGAACCCCTCGTTACCGATGATGCCATCGGCATAATCAGCAGTAAGATCCGTGATAGAGGCAATCTTCATCCCCTGCCAACCGTCTTTTTCAGATCCCCCATAGGCTACAACAAGTGAAAACCGGTCAGGATCAGCGTTGCTATATCCTGCTATCATCTCCCCGATGTCAGTTGTTGCTGAACCAAACCCTGATTCAAGATCACTTCCTACCATGTAGACGGCAAGCAAGGTTCCAGAATCTGTATTGTCTGCTGATATGAATGGGGATAGAGCGAGGACCAGGAGTACTCCTATAATAAATAATTTGACTGTTTTCATGATCTCCCTGTCAGTATACATTATATAATATTGATGAATGATAACCGTATTGTTTAATACGAAGAACGTAGAGAAAGGGGACTGGGAGGATAATGTATCTCCCGGAAAATACTATTATACATACCACTCCCTGCACCGCTCAGTCACATACTCTGATAGACCATAGCGGGAGACCCCTTCGTCAAATGCCGCCGACGCAAGGGTGAAAGCATCGTCAGGGAATTTACCCATTGCGATGAGCTGCATGATACCTGATATCCGTTTTATATCTGCCTGTGATATGACTGCAGCCCCTGCATCAGAGAGCCCTCCCGAGACTCCGGAAAGGCTTTCGAGTGCTGCAAGATCCGTTTCTACCGGGTTGTAGGCAGCTTCGTTGTCAAGGTAGCCCTGCATCTCGTTGTACCTCCAGGGGGTGCCGTCAGCATGGGCCGAGAGAGTGTTGTAGTTCTCCTCGAGTCCCACCCGGCTGGTCTGGATGTACTTGATTATAGTTGCTGCCCAGGCAGTGAGCTGCCCGGCACCGGTATCTGGCTCAGGTGCATCGGGATCCATGCCATCGGCAAGGAGTGCCTCCATAACAACAAGGTAATTCTTCATGTAGTCTTCCTTCAATTGCACGACCCGTTCCTCTTCTGAATATCCGGCAGGGCACGGCCAGCCGGCAACGAGATCGTAATCAGGCGGGTTCTCAAGCACCCGGGAGATGAAGGTGGCTGCATCGGGATATGCGAGATCCTGTAGGAGTGCAACAATGGCATTATCGATCCGGGCAAGGCTCTCATCGATGGTCTGCGTGAGATCGGCAAGTGTTGAAGGAGGTATTGTACTCACCTGCTGGACAAATGCTGCCAGGGTTGTTATCTGTGCAAGGAGATCGGGTGTCAGCGGTTCGGTGCCGATATCGACTCCCGGAACCGGGGATACAAGTGCTCCCTGCTCGTCAAATACGAGCCAGAGATCCACCCTGTCAGGATCGGTAGCCGGGACGACTATGTAGGTTACATCTGATACGATGACCGGGAAGAGATCGGCCTCGTTTATCTGAAATCCGAGTGCCTGCAACTGGGCGATGAAATCTGCAATACGATCGGCAGGAGAGAGAGATGAGTTGTCAGTAAGGGCAACATCAGGTGTTGTCTGGGTAGCTGCCGGGGCTGCCGGGACGGGGGCAGCAGGGACGAGAGGGGAGGCCGGGGCAACGGGGGGGACGGGAAGAACACCTGGAGGAGCGGTGGAGCCACCATTTCCCAAATCTGTATCCCTTGTTACTATTGATCCAGGCATTTCAGTCCCTCCGATATACACGCGGCCATCAGTTCCACCAGTACCACCAAGTGCATGTCCTGTCACGCTCCCACTGATGGTATCAGTATCAACATAGATGGTATTTAATGGAGCATCGCCACCCAGACCACTGGGAGTGCCAGTACCCCCTTCTCCCCCATTGATCCAGAATTTAACGTCAGCCTGCTGGGCGATATCATCTGCCCACATGTAGATGTGGCCACCTTCACCCCCATCACCACCAGCACCATCACCATTAAGGGGTTCACCGGTTCCGGTACCGCCGTCACCACCATTACCCCCGACCGCTGCTCCCTGTATCGTGGCATCTGAAAGCACGTCACCGGAAAGAACAATTTTGATGGTATTATAATCAGTTCGGGTATCCCCGAAATCCGAAACACTAGTACCGCCGTCACCGCCAGCACCGCCGGCCGAACTGACAATGCCATTTCCACCGTTGCCTCCGACACCGGCATACGCCTGAACCGTGAGATCAATTTTATCATCATCATCAATATGTTCGGCAGTATCAATAGTCCCGATATCATCGGCAAATACCCGTGTTGTCCCACCGTTGCCGCCACCACCACCGGCAGAACTTACCGTGTTCCGGCTGCCACCTCCGGCTCCACCATTCCCACCGTTTGCATGCACATCTGTATCTGCCTTGATGTCACCGGTAAGGACGAGATCTGCATACCCACCAATACCACCAATACCACCAATACCACCGGTACCCATCTGGGTTCCGGTACCAACACTACCTCCGTCACCACCGGTACCACCATTTGCAGTAATCGTTACTTTCTCGGTCAGATCATCAGCCCAAACCTGCCCTGTCCCCCCATCACCGCCATTTCCACCGGCACCGGCTTCACCGGCAATAAACCCAGTACAGAGATCACCGCCACCGGAACCACCATCACCGCCATAAACATCAATATCTACAATTCCAGCAATATCGTCCTCGGTAGCAAACTGGACCGTGCCAGCATCGCCACCCAGACCCCCGTCACCACCGGCACTCAAATCGGTTGATCCGGTATCTCCTGTCCCACCATTACCGCCGTTGCCACCGTTTGACACCCCAGTAAACGAGCTTGAGGAGGTTATCCCATTAGCAACGGTGGTAACTATGGTGCCACCGGTTCCGCCGGCACCACCATTATTGCCATTACCGTTTATACTGCCAAGACCGCCATCTCCACCTGTTCCACCAGCACCTCCAAGGGCATAGGCATTAAGCTGTCCGTTCTCGGTGATATCCCCGGACAACACCACATCTATTTCTCCACCGTCACCACCATCACCCCCGGTCCCGGCATTACCACCAATGCCCTGCGGGCCTGCTGGATTAACAATACTTACGTAATCAGCGCCATTAGCGATAGTATAGTAACTTCCGGGATAGCCGTCGGGAATATAATTACTCGCGCCGTATTCACCAGTTTGGCCACCTTCTCCACCGTCACCTCCGTCACCACCATATCCGCCTGCGCCACCATCAGCGTTAATATTGACCATCCCGCTGATAGATGAAGCCCATACCTGGACAGTCCCGGCATTTCCCCCGTCTCCTGCGTTCCCACCGGTACCTCCGGTACCTCCCTGGCCGCCATCACCAGCAGGGCCACCGATACCGCCATCTCCCCCGGTACCTCCCTGGCCGCCGGTCCCGCCTAAACCGCCTGAGTTACAGTAATGTACTGTTTCACCACTTATTTCACCGGTAAAATGTATCCCACCATCACCGCCATCACCGCCTGAGGCCGAGAAGGTTGCATCAGTGAGCCCTTCGTCTACTGCAAACCGAATCGTTCCACCGATTCCACCTTCACCGCCATCACCCGCATCACCACCGGTACCTCCTTGGCCTCCCTGGCCTCCCTGGCCAGCCCGCATCAGGTAGACGATATTACCGCCTTCATCAGAATCATATTCATCACATTTTATACCAATACCATTTTCATCAATATAGTAATCACTGGTTCCGTCACCGAATACTTGAGATATTCCCTCGATCCAGTCATTGCCAAGTACCGAACCAGTCCAATGAGAATCATCTGGGGCGGCATACCCATTCACACCATAGCCGCCGTCACCTCCTGCTCCAGGCTCACCTTCTGAACCAACTTCACCATTAATATCTCCTCCACTCGTAGCCTGGGCCAGGCCAAATCCAACGTCACTATCTCCTCCTTCCTCACCGGTATCACCGCCCCCCCCCACATTCGTTCATCCTGGGAACCGGAAAAAAATCCACCATTGCCACCGTCTGCCTGAATATCGATAGTGTCGCTGTTTACACTCTTTACATTGACCTCAATGGTTCCACCATTACCAC
>Ga0265594_1000514_pt1 | contig 31809 bp, 31 predicted proteins | sample saktaG_11_FD_190147 | JGI IMG/M metagenome (GOLD analysis project Ga0265594, IMG submission 190147) | Saline water microbial communities from Sakinaw Lake, British Columbia, Canada - sak_2011_5_24_80m | ecosystem: Environmental > Aquatic > Non-marine Saline and Alkaline > Saline ... | reverse complement strand
AGCGGTGAGGTTATCGGATGGCGAAGCCCGCCAGCAAAACTACAGGCGGAGATAGAGGAAGCCATTAAAAAGGCTTTCGGCATACCAGTTAAATACTAGCAAGCCGAGGCAAAATCTGAAGGGGTAAATATACCCAGAAAGGAGCATTGTTTGACTTTTAGTAATATACTAGCGGTAATACGGGGTCGGGGGTTCAAATCCCCCAACCCCTTTTTTTGTCTTTTTATCAATTTATGCTTTTATATTGCTATCAATTTTTATTGATAAATTGCTACTGAAAGGGCATCGCCGCTTCAAAGAGAGGCGAAGCCTCTCTTACCCCTTCCCCTTGATAAGGGGAAGGGGACAAAGGGGATGAACAACCTACTGTCCTGAAGGGGTGAAGCTCCTTCACTCCCCGGAGAGTGGGTTGTTTATCAACCTCACCCCCTTAGTCCCCCTCTCTTTTGAAGGAGGAAGAGGCGGTATTCTCTTTATACTCACCACCCCGAAAAACGTCCAGATTTGGACTACAGAGCGTCTCTCGCTGTAAAGTAGGGGCTCCCGCGATAGATAGCTTGGAGACCCCCCTTTGTCTGTTAGACTGCACAAATCAAGCGATTGTCCACCCCAGACAGTCCAAGCTTATGCCTAACCACAAAGGCAAGATTTGGAGGTCATCTATTAAGGCTTGAGTAGATCGCCTTTCATTCATTTTATTGCTTTACTTAGCCACACAGTTTATAATGTTCACCGCAAGGGAGTTGCCAAGATGAAAATTCCGTTAAACGAATTCACTAGTGTCAAGTCTCATAAATAGGTTTCACTATTGTACAGCCTTTGCCAGGATTTGTTCCGCTGTTTTTGTCCATACAAAAGGTTTTGCTCCCTCATTCCAGCGGGCATGGGCGAGAACACTTTGTGAGCGCAGGACAGCTCGGTCAAGTACAGTTTTCTAAGCGGCTATACAAGGGAGGATAGACGTAGATTTGGTGCGATGGGTGGTAGACCCAAGAAACGACATTACATGGGGGAGAAGGGACAATCCAAGTGAATTACCCCCCAGCAAGCTGGGGGGCATCTTAAGACTTTTCGAACATGTGTAGTTGGAGGGAATTCTCTTCATGGGTTTGATATTCAATATATTTCCGTATTATATCAGTAGTGACTTTATCACCTACACTCCTGACAAAATATCCTTCACTCCAAAACTCCCCCGTCCACAGCTGCTTCCTCAATTTCGGAAACTTCTTAAATACCTCACGTGCAGATACACTTTTCAGTATCTGCACTACTTGCGCTGGAGAATATCTGGGTGGTACCTCAACAAATATATGCACGTGGTCTTCCAACACTTCCATTGTATCTATCCTGAACTCATACTCCTCAGCTATCTGTTGAAACACTTCTTTCAAATACCCCGAAACTTCCCCACTCAATACGGGCTTCCTGTACTTAGGTATCCACACCAGGTGATACTTCAGATCGTATATGGCGTGTTTTGTCCTTCTAATCCCCACGCCGAAGTTATACAGGAAAAAGTACTATTCAGGCAACTATCCTTGCCTCGCCTTACGGCGAGCCACTTTCCTCCCGCCAGCAAGCTGGCGGGTATCCAGTGGAGTTTTCTATGAAAGGCAAAAGAGTAGTTGTCACCGGTGGCGCTGGATTTATTGGCTCTAATCTGGCTAGTGAATTAGCCACCAGCAACAGTGTCATTATCATCGACGACCTCTCTACAGGAAAGAAAGAAACTATAGTCGGCCTAATTAACAAAGACAGTGTAAGCTTCATTCAGGGCAGTATCTTAGACCTTAGCCTGCTACAGGAATCCTTTCACGGTGTTGATTTCGTCTTTCATTTGGCAGCCATCCCCAGTGTCCTGCGAAGTACAGAAGACCCTTTAGCTTCTCATCAAGTCAATATAACTGGAACATTGAATGTGCTCCTGGCAGCCAAGGACAATAAAGTTAAAAAGGTAATCTACTCCTCATCCTCATCAGTTTATGGTGATATCCATATCTTGCCTAAGAAGGAAAACTTACTGCCCTGCCCTCAATCTCCATATGCCGTAACTAAGCTTTGTGGAGAATATTACTGCCAGGTCTTCCAGCAAGTTTACGGCCTTAATACCGTTTGCCTCAGATACTTCAATATCTATGGCCTAAGGCAAGACCCAAACTCTGAGTATGCCGCTGTCATCCCTAGATTCATAAGCAGGACTTTAGAAGGAAATCCTCCGATTATCTTTGGCGATGGCGAACAGACACGGGACTTTACCTTCGTAAAAGATGCTGTGGAGGCTAATATTCTGGCTGCTGAGAGTGACGCCACCGGTATTTTTAACATTGGTTTTGGGAACAGAATCAGTATAAATGACCTGGCAAAACTCATTACTAGGCTGCTAGCTAAAGGCACAAAGCCAATCTATCAGGAGCCAAGACCCGGCGACATAAGACACAGCCTAGCTGATATTTCTAAAGCCAGACAAATCGGTTATAATCCCAAATATAGTTTGGAACAAGGACTAAAGGAGACTATTAGGGTGTGGCATCAATGAAACATGATTTAGGCTAGGTAATAGTTTGCGTCGTGGGGTTAGGCTATGTTGGGTTGTCAGATGTCCGAGGTGTATTCGATGCTGAGCAAGCAGAAGAAGTAGGATTTTACTATAAAACCTTGTAGAATTAAGGAAGGTGTGAGGGCTTTGTAACATGAAGACTATGATTCTTTGTGGTGGGCGGGGGATGCGTTTGCAGGAGGAGACCGAATTTCGTCCCAAGCCACTCATCCCGATAGGTGGATGGCCTATTCTTTGGCATATCATGAAAATTTATGCCCACTACGGCTTTCGTGAGTTCGTGCTTTGCCTTGGCTATCGAGGTGAAATGATCAAAGACTATTTCTTAAATTATGAAGCCATGAGCAGTGATTTCACCGTCCGCCTGGGACATCGCTATTCTATAGACTTTAATAATGCACATAAGGAGCAAGATTTTGTGGTCACCCTGGCTGAGACCGGTTTGGAAACGATGACTGGCGGTAGAATAAAGCGGGTGGAGAGGTATATAGACAGCGACACCTTCATGATAACCTATGGTGATGGAGTGGCTGACATAGACATCCAAGCCCTGGTGGAATATCATCATCAGCATGGTCGACTAGCTACAGTGGCAGCGGTGCATCCGGTTTCACGTTTTGGTATCCTTACACTAGGTGATAACTCAGCAGTCCTCAGTTTTGCTGAGAAGCCTCAGATGGAGGGATGGATCAGTGCTGGTTTTTTCGTGTTCAACCGGGGGGTATTTGATTATCTGAAAGGCGATGATTGTGTCTTGGAGCGTGAGCCTCTTGAACGCTTAGCCCGCGAAGGTCAGCTAATGGCGTATAAGCATCACGGCTTCTTTTATGCTATGGATACATACCGCGATTACAAATTTCTTAATGAATTGTGGGATAGGGGGCAAACTCCATGGAAGAAATGGGAATGAAAGTTTCGTTCTGGCAAGACCGCCCCACTTTCGTGACTGGTGGCACTGGGCTACTGGGTGGATGGTTGGTACGCCGCCTTCTTGAACTGGACACCGATATTGTCTGCCTGGTGCGTGACTGGGTACCACAAAGTGAGCTGGTTCATGCTCAGCTTGTTGAGCGGGTGAAAGTCGTTCGGGGTGACATCTGCGACCAGGTACTTTTAGAAAGGATATTAGGGGAATACGAAATTGATACCGTTTTCCATCTGGCCGCCCAAACCATCGTCGGCATTGCCAACCGAAATCCTATCTCAACCTTTGAAACGAATATTCGTGGTACCTGGGCATTGCTTGAGGCATGCCGTCGAAGCCCAACAGTCCATAGTATTGTAACAGCTTCGTCCGATAAAGCTTATGGCGAACAGGAGCAATTGCCCTATAGTGAGGATACACCACTACAAGGTCATTATCCCTATGACGTGAGTAAGTCTTGTGCTGACCTGCTTGCCCAATCATGCGCCATCGCCTATAGGCTCCCTGTAACCATTACTCGCTGTGGGAACTTCTATGCTGGAGGCGACTTGAACTGGAATCGCGTTGTGCCGGGGACTATACGCTCAGTGCTGCGTGGTCAACAACCTATCATACGTTCCGATGGTCAATATGTGCGAGACTATTTTTATATTGAGGATGCCGCAGCTGCCTATATTTTGCTAGCCGAGAGGCTGGCACAGAACACAAATCTATATGGGGAGGCTTTCAATTTTTCCAACGAGACTCCGGTATCAGTAATAGAGCTTACCGAACGCATTTTGCAGTTGATGGAATCCGACCTAAAGCCAGTCATCCGCAATGAGGCGACTAACGAAATCCGTCGACAATATCTGAGCGCTGCCAAGGCTCGTCAGTTGCTTGGTTGGCAGCCTATTTTCACATTGGATGAGGGATTGAAACGAACGATTTCTTGGTATAAGGAGTTTTTTGCTCGTGAGTAATGCGGCTGATAACCTCAGAGCACAAATTATCCAGTTGGTTCATGAATATCACACGGTTGCTTTTCCAACCTGCGACTTCATACCTGGGGAAACACCAGTTCTCTATTCAGGCCGTGTTTTTGATGACGAAGAGCTTGTCAACTTGGTCGAATCTGCTCTGGATTTCTGGCTCACCAGTGGACGCTTTGCCAGACAGTTTGAGCAGGAATTTGCTCAGTTTTTTGGGACGCACCATGCCATGCTTGTCAATTCTGGCTCTTCGGCAAACCTACTAGCGCTTTCGTGCTTGACCTCACCAAAATTAGACAACCATCGCTTGCACCCGGGAGACGAGGTAATCACGTTGGCAGCAGGATTTCCCACCACCGTAAATCCTATAGTTCAATGTAGGCTGATTCCAGTCTTTGTAGACGTAGCAATACCAACATATAACGTAGATGTAAGGCAGCTTGAGGCGGCCTTGAGTGAGCGAACCCGAGCTATTATGCTGGCTCACACACTGGGGAATCCTTTTGATTTAGGGGCCGTGATGGACTTTGTTCGGCGGCACAATTTGTGGCTAATCGAGGACTGCTGCGATGCTGTTGGGGCAACCTATAATGGTAAGAAAGTAGGCACATTTGGCGACCTAGCCACTGTGAGTTTCTATCCTGCCCATCATATAACGATGGGCGAAGGGGGAGCAGTTCTCACAAACTCCTCTGTTCTTAACAAATTGGTGGCATCATTCCGCGACTGGGGAAGGGACTGTTGGTGTGAGCCAGGGAAAGATAACACCTGTGGTAAGAGATTTGGCTGGCAACTAGGTGATTTGCCTTACGGCTACGACCATAAGTATATTTATTCCCATATTGGATATAACCTCAAGGTAACCGATATGCAGGCGGCTATTGGCGTAGCGCAATTGAAGAAATTGCCAGGGTTTATTGAGGCTCGGCGGCGTAATTTTCAAACACTATATGAAGGGTTGCGCGACTTAGAAGCGTTCTTTATCCTGCCAGAGGCAACACCGGGGAGTGAGCCAAGCTGGTTTGGCTTTCCATTGGCAGTGCGGCCCGAAGCACCTTTCACTCGCAACCAAGTGGTACGATACTTAGAGGAACATAAAATTGCCACTCGGCTATTATTTGGTGGCAATATGCTACGCCAGCCAGCTTATTGCGATGGTAGCGTTCAATATCAGGTTGTAGGTGAGCTTATAAATTCTGACTTTGTAATGAATCACGTATTTTGGATCGGAGTATATCCTGGCCTTTCCCAAGAGATGTTGGAATACATTTTAGAGCGGTTTCATATTATGCCCAGGGAGTTAAAATGCGTTGCCTTGTGACAGGCGCAACGGGTCATATCGGCTCTCATCTAGTTAGATATTTATTAGGACAAGGTGTTGAGGTTGCCACTTTAGTGCGTCCAACGACAAGCAATCTTTGGCGGATTAAAGATATACTTCCTCACCTGCATGTTATTACCGGAGATCTGACCGCCATTGACGAAGCGGCACCAGTCATTCGAGATTTCGCTCCCGACACAGTCTTTCACTTAGGTTGGTATGGGGTAGGTAATCGTTACCGAGATGATCCGGCCCAGATTACTCAGAACCTACATGGAAGCTTGAAATTAGTAGAACTAGCCCATGGAGTCGGTTGCAAGCGATGGATTGGATTGGGCTCACAGGCTGAGTACGGGACTTACAATAGTGTTCTGACCGAGGATATGCCAACTCGTCCTCAGACCACCTATGGTGTGGTAAAGCTTTGCATGGGACTTCTCAGCGAGAAACTATGTGAGGCTTATGGCGTTGGTTTTGTTTGGCTTCGATTTACTGCGGCATATGGGCCGATGGATGACCATAACCACATGATTCCCGCTCTTATCTTGAAACTTCTGCGAGGCGAAAGGCCATCCTTGACATTGGGTGAGCAGCGCTGGGATTACCTATATGTGGAAGATGCCGTTGAGGCTATCTGGCGAGCGGCTACTACCCCCTCGGCTCAGGGCACCTTTAATTTGGGCTCAGGAGAAGCAAACACTATACGGGGCATCGTTGAACGAATTCGGGACATGATTGGCCCTAATTTACCGCTCGGCTTTGGCGAAGTGCCTTACCGCCCTGACCAAGTGATGCATCTCCAGGCAGATATTTCTCGCCTAAGACAAGTTACTGGTTGGTCTCCACGAGTGAGTTTAGATGAAGGGCTGCAGCGAACTGTAGAATGGTATCGAGAAAATCAGGTAGAGGTGAAAAAGTAAGAGACCATGGATCACCAGATCATATTGAAGTTATATGAAACAATGTTTTTGATCCGAAGCGTTGAGGAAAAGATCGTACAAGAGTACCCTGGCAGGAACATCCGGATGGCTGTTCATTTGAGCATTGGCCAGGAAGCTATTCCGACGGGGATACTACTAGCAGCGCGGAAGTCAGATTGTTGCGTTAGCACACACCGATCTCATGCGCACTATTTAGCCAAAGGTGGCGACCTCGCTGAAATGATTGATGAATTGTATAGTCTGGAGACCGGATGTTGTCACGGGCGTGGCGGCTCAATGCACTTGTTTGACAAGAAAGTCAATCTGTGGGGCTCGGGCGCAATCGTGGCCGGAGGTATTCCAATCGCAACCGGGATGGCACTTGCCCTGAAGCAACGGGCAACTGATGACATCTGTATTGGATTTACCGGAGATGGTGGAACTGATGAAGGGGCGTTCTATGAGTGTCTAAATCTGGCTGCCTTACTAAAGGTGCCGGTCCTCTTTGTGTTAGAAAACAATGGCTATTCTGTGCTTACTCCACAAGCGAAGAGGCAAGCCAATCCTGATGTTGTGGCTAAGGCACATAGTTTTGGTGTAAGGGGTATCTCAGTAGACGGCAACGACGTTTTGAAAGTGTATGAAATAGCGCGCCAGATAATTGATGAGATGAGACGTAATGGTCAGCCTTTCCTGTTGGAAGCCATCACCTACAGGCTATATCCCCACGTTGGTCCAGGCTCGGACTTTGGCAACGGCGGAAGACCAAAAGAGGAATCGCTCGCATGGATGGAGAAAGAACCAATCCAGAGGCTGAAAGTGAACATCCAGAACCAATATTCGGACTTGGTGCCACAATGTGCTCAAATCGAGGAGCAGGTGTTGGACCGCATTAACAAGGCGTTTGAAGGGGCAAAGACACGCTTTGCTGTCAAGAATATTCAGGTTGGCTTGGCAGCTCCTAAGCCGCCGGATCCGAGTCGGGTGTGAAAGAAGGAAGTTGCTCCATGCTTATGTCTTTTTCCGAATCGGTTCGTATAGCAATGATGCAAGCTATGGAAGCCGATGAGCGAGTATTCGCTTATGGCCAGGGTATTAACGACCCGGGCGGTTTCTTTGGCTCAACCGTTGGAATCCAAGAGAAGTTTGGCAAAACACGATGCTTTGACGTACCACTATCGGAGGAATCTCTTGTCGGGATGGGGGTAGGAGCAGCGATTCTTGGCCGTCGACCGATCTATATAGCTTTAAGAATCGACTTCTTGCTGTTAGCAATGAACCAAATCGCCAATCACGCGGCTAAATGGCCTGGTATGTGTGGGTATCAAGCAACTGTCCCCTTGACAATTCGGGCAATTATTGGCAAAGACTGGGGCCAGGCAGCTCAGCACTCTGGCGCATTCTATTCACTTTTTGCTCATATTCCCGAATTAGAAGTCGTGCTTCCATCTAATGTGGAGGACGCGCCCCGGCTGCTGCTTGCCTCAATCTTTTCGGACAATCCAACGCTCTTTATTGATTCAAAGCCGCTGTATGACCTGAAGGGCGAAGTTGAACTGCCGATTCAACCCCTAGCGTTAGGTAAGGCAAGCATAGTCAGAGAGGGAAAGGATATTACGTTCGTTGCAATCTCGCACATGGTGATGTTCGCCCAATCAGTGGCTGCCACACTTGCTGAGCATGGTATAAGTGCTGAGGTGATTGATCTAAGGACAGTGACGCCCCTGGATGAAACGGCGATTGTTGAATCTATTGCCAAAACGAGGAGGGTCGCTATCTTTGATGTAGATTGGCCAAGATTCGGATTGGCTTCAGAAGTGGCTCGGGTTATCTGTATGTCGCCAGACTGTAATCTGGATCTTCCTTTGGTGAATATCGCTCAAAAGGATGAACATACGCCCGGAGGCTGTTTTCTCGAACATGAACACTATCCTATTGAAGAACGTGTAGTTGCGGATCTTCTGAAGAGAGTTGGGGTATAGGGAACTGCGCCTAGGTGCCCCTATGCCACATAAACTGTGAGAAGATTCAAATTTCTAGCAGGGTGAAAGGGTTTGATTGCAAGTCACTGGGTGACAAGATAGCGTTAACAGCAGCCCAGCAAACTAAAGCCATCATAACTGTGGAGGAACATAGCGTGATTGGCGGGTTGGGAAGTGCCGTAGCTAAGGTGCTTGCCGAATTGGGTAATTCACATATTACCTTCAAGCGACTGGGGATAAGAGATGAATTTTGCTCTCAAGTCGGTAGCCAGGAATACTTGCGCAAGGCTTATTCCCTATCAGTTGATGGCATTGTTAAGGTTGTTCAGTCAGTGATGGAAATGACACCCCAATAAGCTTTAGGGGCTTCAAATTTATCGTACTTGAGTGCCAATAGCTCACGAGGAGGGCCTTAGGGTGACAGTTAGGCTATCAATAGCTATTCCAACATACAACGGGTCTTGTTATATTCGAGACGCCTTGGATAGCATTATATCCCAGCTAGAAGATATTGATGAAGAGGTAGAAATACTAATTTCTGACAATGCATCCACTGACCAAACACCCGAAATTATAAGAGACTATCAGAGAAAATATCCGTTTATCAAATATTTTCATAACGAGGAAAATGTTGGCGCAGATAGGAATTATGATTTGGCTGTTAGAAGAGCAAAGGGGGAATTTGTTTGGTTGTTTAGTGACGATGATAAAATTAGAGACGGTGGAATAAAAAAAGTTATAGAAGTTATCAAGAAATACCCTAACATAGCAGTAATTTTTGTAAACTATGAGCACGTTATTCCTCTCAACTGTAGTCAAGATTGCTTATGTTTAAACGGCGATGACTTTTTTAATAAAACTTGCTTTAAAAATGGTCTGGTATCAAGCAATGTAATAAAGAAGGCTGAATGGGAACTGGTTGATACCTCTAAGTATTTTTATACAAATTGGATACATATGGGAGTTTTAATAGAAGCTCTTTCAACAAACCCAGGATTTATAATATCCGATCCCTTTCTACTACAAATAGGCGCTAGAGAAACAAGATGGGGAGAGAGCGGCTCCTCTTTTAATATCTGTTTAAGGTTGGTTAAAATATTCAAAAAAATGGGTCAGTTTGGTTACAGTGCAAATACGATTAAAAAGGCAATCCTTATTATCAAAGGGGGGTATCTTAGGAATATACCTTTAGCAAAAACTGAAGGTTTAAGGGTAGACACTGACTTAATTAAGGAGGTTTATAGTTTATATAAAGACTTTCCTTCTTTTTGGATAATAGATTTACCTTTATTATTTATCCCCAATATTTTTCATAAAATTGCTTATAGAGTATGTAAAATGAAACCATTTAATAAAGCATGTAAAAAACTAATAAGTAGGACGTTCTGGTGATTTCACAAGCACGGGAAAAGACATTCCTGTTAGGTACAGCTTCTGGTTACGGAACACCTATTGTTTCTATGATCGTGGCTTTAATATCTGTGCCTATTAGTTTACATTATTTTGGGCCTGTCCGATATGGTATTTGGGTGGTTTTTTCTTCAGTAATTGCTTATCTGAATGTTTCAAATTTAGGTATTACCACAGCGGCAGCAGTTCTAACGGCAAAGGCATCCGAACCATTTGAACAATGGGCGGTTTTGCGACGGTCGCTATTCTTATTACTTATTAGCAGTGTTGTTGTTTTAAGCGTAGTCTTGGGAATTACTCATTTTTATCCGAGTTGGGTTGCTGCTTTAGGAAAAGTTCCTGCTAATTTACAAGGGGAGGCGGCTGAGGCGGGGATAGCAATTGCCATTTTATTTCTGCTAAATCTTCCTCTTACTGTTTTCTCGGCTGGGTTCACTGGACGTCAAAAGGTTTACTGGCAACAATTTTATGTTTCCTTAACAACAATTGCCGGTTTGGTCGCATTAATTTTAACGGTTTTTTTACTAAAAGGGAACTTGGTTACCCTTGCTCTATTTACTGGAATGGCAAGACTTTTTGTTAGCATTGCATGTGCTTCACATTTTTTATTTACCAATTCTGAACTCCGTCAAAAGTTTGATAAACCAATAAGTAAAGAATTTTCTACCAACTCTATTTTTACAAGCGGCATCAGATTTCTTATTATCGGTATCGCAGCTACGGTCGTATGGAGTACGGATAACTTGGTGATCAGCCACTTTCTGGGGGCCGAGATGGTAACCCCCTATGCAGTAACCTTTAGGCTATTTACTATGGGATTCTTAATATTCACTGCTGCAAATGGTGCGCTCTGGCCAATGTATGGTCGATCAGCTGGAAGGAATCAGTGGGAATGGGTACAACGGACATACAATCATGCTGTTCATTTATTACCAATTTTAGGTGGGCTATTGTGGGTAGGCGGTATAGCATTCGCCAAAGAAATTATCGATTTGTGGGCAGGTCCCGAGGCTTATGGAGGGCTCCTTGTAGTCATCGCACTTGGAGGCTATGGTTATACGCTTTCACTGGTAAACTCTCATGCTACTATACTTAGTGCATTAAACCGAACTAAAAATATGGTTATTTATGGATGGTTAGAGGCTGCATTCAATTTAGGAATCTCCTTAGCCCTTGTTAGCGTGCTTGGTATCGGGGGGGTTGCCCTTGGCACATTTCTGGGGGCTCTTTTAACAGTCTTTTGGCTCCTGCCGCTGGACGTCCGTCACCAAACAGCAGGAAAAGTTAAACTTCATATCAAACCTATTATGAGCCATGCTATTGGTGTTATGTTCCCCAGTTTAACACTTGTCCTTCTGACCTATCTATATGCACCTGTAACTTGGATACGGGTTATAATAAACATTTTCGTCATCATTCTTTACTTTGCATTATCCTTGCGTATTATGTCCCCTGATACCCGCAATTTAGTTAAGAATAGATTTACTGAACTGTATGTTCATATCAAAACTCTGAAGGTCAAAATATAAATAGATGCGGCGGCACAATAGCTGATGGTGACTCGCTGGCTTGGTGGTGTTAAAATAAAACGACGAGGGGTAGTTCAGGCAACAAAATGGTATATAATCAGCCGTTGGTGAGCGTCTGTATTCCGACTTACAATGCCGGAAAGACTGTAAGGAGTACCCTTCAGTCCATTCTCAATCAGACTTATCATAACTTGGAGATCCTAGTTGTGGATAACCTCTCAACAGATGATACCCTGAGTCTCTTGCAGCAAATCAATGACCCTAGATTGGTTATTTATAAGAATGAAAGGAATATTGGTGCCGAAGCGAACTTCAGCAAGTGCATCGGGCTAGCTAGCGGCGAATATACTGCCATATTTCACGCTGATGACCTGTATCAGCCCAATATGGTAGAAAAACAGGTGCAGGCCTTCCAAACTAATTCTACTATTGGCGCTGCTTTTACCCTGGCGAACCACATCAATGACCGTGGTGAACTAACTGGCGAAGACATTCTACCAACCGAGCTAAAGGGTAAAGGGATTTATTACTTTCCTGAAATATTTATTTCCCTATTGGGAAACACGAACTTCCTAGTGTGCCCAAGCGCTATGGTCAGAAGCGAAATATATAAAGAGTTAGCACCTTTTAATGATGAATGGTTTCGGACATCTGCGGATTTAGATATGTGGTTGAGAATTTTAGAAAAACACCCCATCGCTATTTTGGATGAGAGGCTGATGAGTCGTCGGCTCAGTAAAGGGCAAGGGAGCTACAGGTATAGTTATTTGCGCACTGAAGAGGCAGATTTTTTCAAGGTGATGGATTACTATTTATCAGTTAAATCCGAGATGCTGGATATTCCTGATGGTGCCCTAAATAAGTATGGATTCTTAAGGAATATAGATAAAATCGGCTGTGCGCGGAGTTATCTGATTAAAGGTCAACCCCAAGAAGCCAAAAAGTTGCTCAGGGAGTCTTTTTCGGCAAGTACATTTCGGGGGGCAATACACAGCATTAGAAAGCCCAAGCTTCTGGCTTACTGGCTTTTTGGCATAATGCTTTTGGGTTTGGTTTACCTTGGTTTGGGACGGTATCTCAGAAAGAGTATGTATTGGTTACGATACGGAAGGAGAAGATTTATATGAATTTGCCACCACAGGATGTAATGGTCTTTATTGACCCTTCGCACTCCTTATTTTACGATAATGAGTTGTTTAAGGCAACATCTAAATGGAACCGAGATGGGCAATTTGCTCCATTAATCTTTCTGAGGGAGAAACTTGCCAGGAGAGGAATCTGCGTTAATACAGCTGACTACTTCCTCGATCATAAGATGTCCGGAAGAATAAATGTCTATATCTCACAAGGTATAATAGCCAATTACGAGAAGTTGGCAAAACAGGACAATGTATACTTACAATCGTTTTATATCATGGAACCACCAGTTGTCGCCCCGCAACTATACCGTGAAATAGGTAGTCTAACGAGATACTTTGGTAGGGTGTATGTTCACAATACGGAAGGGGTGGGATACCAAAAGCACTTTAACCACCAATCAAATCTACGGAAATTCTGCTTCCCTCAGGTTGAAAATGGGGTTATAGAGCATCTCTGGAACAATAAAGACAGAGGCTTTCTCACTATGATCAGCTCAAACAAAACAGCATCCCCTTATTTGCGATTACGAAGAGGACGAAATCCCATGAGTTTGCAGATTCTACTTAACAAGGGTTTAAAGGATAGCGAACTTTACTCCGAGAGAGTCCGGGCGCTGGTTGCGTTTCAAAGTCTTGGGAGTGTGGACCTCTACGGCTATGGTTGGGATACATCTTTGTATCAAATCTTGCGTAACATATCTGGGAGCCAGATATTCCCCTATATGTACTGGAAGAACAGAAAGGCGTTGAGAGCTATTTATAAAGGTCAAGTGAAATCAAAATACGAGACATTGAGCCGCTATAGATTCGCCCTTTGCTTTGAAAATATGGTAATGCCCGGCTACATAACAGAAAAGATATTTGACTGTTTCTATGTCGGCACCATTCCTATCTATCTGGGTGCCCCTGATGTTGAGAAGTACATACCTAAGGATTGCTTTATAGATATGCGTGATTTTGATAACTATGCTAAAGTATATCCTTACCTAGCGAATCTGTCTGATGATGACATTTCCTCATTCAGAGAGGCTGCTAGAGAGTACCTATCCTCTGAGCAGTATCAGCCTTTTACCAAGGAGAGATTCGTGGAGCAGTTTGAGGTGGACTTGATAGAGACACTTAAAGCAAATGGCGTTAGTCTGTTGGGTTTGACAGTATCAAAGAAGATGATTGACTAGTAAGGCTAAGAGAGTACTGGGTATAGGGAGTCAGCTCATGAAAATAGTTTTAATAAATCCGCCCTCCCCTTTTCTAGGAGAGCAAAAGAGAAATCCCCCACTGGGGGTGATGTATATTGCCTCTTTTCTGGAGGAACATGGCTATATTATTGAATTGGTTGATCTAAGAGATGTGGATGAAGACGAATGGACCAACAGGGTACCTTATGCAGATATTTATGGAATTACAGCGGCAACACCACAATATCCGTTGGCCGTAAAGATAGCTTATAAATTGAAAGTCCGAGACAAAAAGTCTTTGATTGTCCTTGGGGGTGTTCACGCTACAGCAGAGCACAAGAATTTGGATACTATTTTTGACCGGGTTGTAATTGGCGAAGGCGAGTTCTCTACGTTAAATTTATTAGAGGATTATGATAAAGGCGTCAGGAAAAAATATTATGTTAGCCCACTTATAGAAGATTTAGATTCCCTCCCTTTTCCGGCGAGGCATCTGCTACCTTTTGATTCTGTGTTCAATAGAAACCTATGTGTTAGGGGCAAGCTAGCAACTAGCCTTATGGCTACCAGAGGTTGCCCCTACAATTGTGCTTTTTGTGCTTCCAAAACCATGTGGGGGAGAAAAGTGAGGTTTAGAAGTCCAGATAATGTTAGCAGTGAGATTAAGGGGGTGATTGAAAGATATAATGTTTATCATTTCAAGTTCCAGGATGATACAATAACCATTAATAAAGACTGGATACTTGAGTTATGCAAAAAGATGGAACCACTTAATATTTATTGGAGAGCCAACGCGAGAGTAGATCATTCACAGAAGGAAGTTCTCGAAGCTATGTACAAAGCAGGCTGTGACGAGATTGATTACGGAATAGAAGACATCTCAGAAAAGGTATTGACAATAAACAATAAGAAGGTAAGAGTCGAGGATATATATACAGCGATAAAAAATGCCAAAGAAGTTGGATTAAAGACTAGATTTTTCTTTATGATAGGATTACCAGGACAAGACAGGGGCGTAGCCAAAAACATAATCAGTTTTCTCGAGGAAGCAAGGCCAGATGCAGCAGATTTGTCCACGTTCATTCCCTTCCCCGGATGCGATATTTATATCAACCCATCTAAATATAACATAAAACTTCTAAATACACATTTTGGTGATTATGTGATGACAGTGGGATTATATGGGGACGAAACAAAAAAAGATTTTATTTATAAACACGATACCTTGACTAACGAAGAGTTAAAACGAGAAAGATTAGAGATACTTGAATATATAATAGCACATAATCTTTCATTAAATAAATAATGGCGTTCCTACAAAGAGGTCAAAAAGGAGCATCTAACAGCTTTTCACAAATATAAGTTGGATGGTAAATTAACCCCAAAACTCAGCTTTCGCAGTTCCGCTAAGGTATGGAGACGCTTAAAGCAAATAGCGTTAATTTGTAGGGTTTGACAGTGTCAAATAATAGTACCAAAGAATGTTCGGAGGTTGAATAATGGCTAAAATTGCATTTATCACCGGCATCACAGGCCAGGATGGCTCATATCTAGCCGAGTTTTTACTTTCCAAGGGATACGAGGTGCACGGGCTTATCCGCAGAGCAAGCACCTTTAACACTTCCAGGATAGACCATCTTCTTGTTGACCCTCATGAGCCGGGAGTAAGGCTTTTTGGTTATCATGGGGACCTGTCGGATGGGACTCAACTGACCAGTGTCATCTATAACATCCAGCCAGATGAGATCTATCATCTAGGAGCCCAGAGCCATGTAAGGGTTAGCTTTGATACGCCGGAATATACCGGAAACATTACCGCTCTTGGCACCACTAGACTTCTGGAAGCCATAAGAAAAAGTGGAATCAAGTGCAAGTTTTACCAGGCTTCCAGCAGTGAGATGTTTGGCAGTGCACCGCCACCTCAGAACGAGGATACGCCCTTCCGTCCCAGAAGTCCCTATGCTGCAGCCAAAGTTTATGCCTATTGGATGACCACGAACTATCGCGAGGGGTATGGTCTTTTCGCTTGCAATGGCATTCTGTTTAACCATGAGTCTCCTCGGCGAGGAGAGACTTTTGTCACCCGGAAGGTAACCCGTGCCATTGCTCATATCCTCGCTGGGAAGCAAAAATACCTTTATCTTGGTAATTTGGAGGCAAAAAGGGATTGGGGCTATGCTCCTGAGTACGTCGAGGCAATGTGGCTAATGCTTCAGCAAGAAAAGCCCGATGATTTTGTTATGGGAACGGGAGAGACCCACAGTGTAAAGGAATTTGTTGAGGAATCTTTTGCTTATATGGGACTTGATTGGGAGCAGCATGTTAAGATAGACCCTTGTTATTTCAGGCCCACAGAGACAGAAGTGCTTATAGCCGACGCAGCAAAAGCAAGGCAGAAGCTTGGGTGGGAGCCAAAGGTGACCTTTAAAGAACTTGTTAGAATAATGGTAGATGCGGATATGGAAGCTTTAGGGCTTGAACCTCCTGGGGAGGGAAAAAATATCCTTGAAAGGCACAAGCTAAGTATAGTTGACAAAGCTTTAATCAATCCCACGGGAGGAACGGAGGGATGAGCTGGCTTGCTACGAAAAGGCTTCTTGTAACCGGAGGAGCAGGCTTTCTGGGGAGATATGTGGTTAAGAAGCTGGAAGAGAAAGGATGTAAGGAAATCTTCGTTCCCCGGAGCAAAGATTATAACTTGATTGATAGTGAAGCGGTGCAAAGGCTTTATCAAGATTCTAGGCCAGATGTTGTTATTCATCTTGCTGGTAAAGTGGGGGGGATTGGCATAACCAACAAGAAGCCTGGGGAGTTCTTCTATGATAATCTAGTAATGGGTGTGCAGATGATGGAGCAGGGAAGGCTTTTTGGTGTAGAAAAATTCATAGCTATCGGAACTGTTTGCGCTTATCCCAAATATATTCCCATTCCTTTTAAGGAAGAAGACCTCTGGAATGGCTATCCTGAAGAGACCAATGCTCCCTATGGGCTTGCTAAAAAGATGACCTTGGTCCAAAGTCAAGCCTATCGTCAGCAATATGGTTTTAACGCAATTTACCTTCTGCCAGTGAATCTTTATGGACCTGGAGATAATTTCGACCCAGAATCTTCCCACGCTATCCCTGCTCTGATTAAGAAATGTGTTGATGCAATTGAAAATAACGAAAGAGAGGTAGTTGTTTGGGGAACGGGGAAGCCTACGAGGGAATATCTTTATGTAGAGGATGCCGCCGAGGGGATTATCCTTGCCACTGAAAAATACAATAAGCCCGAACCGGTAAATCTCGGCTCCGGCTTTGAGATCTCCATCAAGGATTTGGTGCATTTGATTGCCAAATTAACTGGATTTAAAGGGCAAATAACATGGGATACTTCTAGACCAGATGGACAACCAAGGCGGCTCTTCGATAGCTCTAAGGCAGAAAAGGAGTTTGGATTTAAGGCTAAGACAAACTTCGAAGAAGGGTTAAGGAAAACCATTGAATGGTATATAGAACAGCGAACTAAAGGGTTACTCAAATAACTTCCAAGAGTGGATAGAAGCATGAGCGAAACAATTGAGATTAAGAGACAGATAAAAGACCTGATTAAAGAATATTACTCTGGGACGAAAAGCAAAGCGGCTTTTGTTTCAGGAAGAACAAGAATACCATTAGTACTTCCGTCTTATGATTGGGAGGAGGTGTGCGAAGCCATTGACTGCCTCTTAGATGCTCAGGTAACAATGGGAGAGAAGGTAAAGCAATTTGAGTCTATGTTTGCTGAATATACCGGAACTCGTTTCGCAACTATGGTGAATTCAGGGTCAAGTGCAAACCTCCTGGCACTCTCCATCCTGACAAACCCTCTTCTTGAGAATCGAATCAAACGGGGGGACGAGGTAATAACGCCAGCAGTGACTTGGGCAACTACTGTATTCCCAATTATTAATTGCGGTCTTGTCCCTGTCCTAGTTGATGTGGAACTAGAGACTTTCAACATAAATACAGAGGAAATTAAGAAGGCTGTAACTGATAAGACAAGAGCAATAATGCCTGTCCACCTGCTAGGCAACCCATGTGAGATGGATAAAATCATGAATATAGCTATGGAATATAACTTGTATGTTATAGAAGATGCCTGTGAAGCTCATGGGGCAGAATTTAAGGGACAGAAGGTAGGCAGTTTTGGTGACTTGGCAACTTTTAGTTTCTTCTTCTCCCACCACCTGAGCACAATTGAAGGAGGCATGGTGCTAACTAATAATGAGAGGTTGGTAGAACTGGCTAAAGCACTTAGAGTTTTTGGATGGATTCGTGAACTAACGAACAAGGACAAAATTGCTCAGGAATATGAGGATATTGACCCCCGATATCTATTTGTCAATACCGGATTTAATTTTAGACCTACTGAAATGCAGGGGGCTTTCGGGATACACCAGATAAAGAAACTGGATAAGTTTATAGAAATACGGTGGGAGAATGCTGAATTTTGGACTGAGAATTTAAAACAATATAAGGACTATCTTTTGTTGCATACTGAGAGGGAAGGCACAAAACATGTTTGGTTTGCGTATCCTATAACAGTTAAACCCGATGCACCTTTTAATAGGGAAGAGCTAGTGGATTTCCTTGAGAAAAAGGGAGTTGAGACAAGACCAATCATGTCAGGAAATTTTGATCAGCAACCGGCAATGAAACTTTTCCCCTATCGTAAAGTGGGAGATTTACCAAACTCAAGGATTATTATGCGTAATTCGTTCTTCTTCGGAAATCACCCCGGTATTACTCAAGAGGAGCGAGAAGCAATTGTGAATTATTTTAAGGAGTTTATGGAAGGGCGTGCCAGAAATAAGAACAGATTATCTTAAGATTTCCTCATATTCCTTTACGATTTTTCCAACAGCGAAATCCCTGGCTCTTTCCCTACCAGCCTGCGCCAGATTTGTGGCAAGCTGCCTGTCTGTTAGGACTTGTAGCATAGCGCTAGCCAGTGCCAGTTCATTAGCTATCGGAACCAAGAGCCCATTCACGCCATCAGTGATAATTTCGGCAGGGCCTGAGGGACAATTTGTAGAGATAACCGGGATTCCACAAGCCATTGCCTCAGTAATGACCATGCCAAAGGCTTCCCTCAGAGAAGCAAGCACGAATAGGTCGGAGTGTGCCATATACTTGAAAGGATTTTCTTGAAAGCCTAGGAAGGCAACCTTGCCTTCTATGCTGAGCTGCTTTGCCAGAGCCTTCAAGGCTTGCTCCTCTTTTCCTTTGCCGAGGATTACCAAGCGGCATGGGAGCTTTGCCGCCACATGAGCAAAAGCCTTCAGCAGGTAGGGATAGCCCTTCTGAACATTAAGGCGACCCACACTGATTATAATGGGGGTTGTTTTTGGGGCAAACCAAGGGTGCTCCACCCCCTCCTGGGCAAGGGTAGATATATGCTTGAGATCTACAGGATTGTAAATAACCCTAATCTCCTCTATAGGTGTTTTATACTGGTGTTGCACACTCTCGGCTACCCCCTGCGAAACACAGATAACCTTGTCGGCACAGGGATAGAGCCAGCGGGGCATCCATTTACTAAACAAGAGCGATAGTGGGGTTTTAGCATTGCTTAAAGAGACATCCTGTAAAGCATGTTCGCTTAATAATAGCCTGAATTTGGCATGGGAGAGCTTTTGTGCCAAGACAGCAATGATATTTACATGACTTAGGAAGCTCAAGACCACGTCAGGCTTCCAATTTTTATACACTCGTGAGAGGCGCCAGATGAGCTTAAGAAAGTCATACCAGCCCCTTTTTTGAAGGCAGATGACGGGAACATCCCGGGGCATATCATAATCACGCCACTCCTGGAAAAGTACCAAACCAGGCTCAAACCTATCTCGGTCAAGGTATTCCAAAAGTAACACAGCTACCCTCTCAGCGCCACCCCCACCCAAAGATGAGCAAACGAATAGAATTCTTTGTTTACCTTGCAATCATTTCTCCTTCTGGATTAATGAAACCTTTGACCGAACCACAACTATATATACAAGAAAATCCCTGCTTACCAAGTGCAAGGCATGGGTCATAATTTAGCTTGACAACGGTACCGCCAACCAAAAAGGGATGCTTCACTATTTCTTCCCTCACCAGGATCAGCATATCCTGACAATGACTAAAGTCTCCGTCAAGAAGAGCCTTGCTTATAGGAGTAATCTCAGTATCTAAGGGGACAATACATGATATTATACAGTAGTACCAATCAGTGCCTATTGTTTTACCACAAGTATTTGAAATAGTCTGCACAGCTTGTATTTCAGAATGCGTAAAAGCACTACGGTCCGCTATGTTAGGACAAAAAGTGCGATTATCCTGGTTTGCTTGCGGAGTAATAACCATAAAGAATGCCAGGAGCAAAATGAAAATTGGCAGCAAGAAACTCCCTATCAGCTTATGTTTAACCACTTTATGGATTAGTAATACTGCACTGCCAAGTGGTATAGCAAGCATAACCTGGTTCAAGGAAATCCACCTATGCGCTAGGATGAGATCAGAAGTGCCAGTGAGTGTGGCGCTAGCCCATATACCAAATAGAACTATGACGCCAATTGCTACGACAAAGCTATATAGATTACCAAATTTTTTAGAGACCATGTACAGGATACCAATAAAGGAGGTAGTGAAAAATAGAAGCATTCCCAGGTAAGAAAATAATTGCTCTGGGAGAGGGGCTTGTGTGGCAACCAAGGTAACAGGTGCCATGGATTCCTTTTCAAACGCCCACCGTATGATGTGAGCAAAATCCACAATAAATCCTGAAGCATAGATCCACCAAGCAAACATACCCACAGTAAAAGTTATCGCTGTGTTAAGTGACAAAGCAATGGTTAACTTTCTACGGTATATCCTGCGATAAATGTGAAAACCAGCCCCGAATGCAAATAAAAGAATAGCCAGGTACATTGAAGTCAGGGTGTGAGTTAAAATCAAGATTGCCATCATGAGCAAAGAAAGGCAGGTGTTTGTGGTTGGTTTTCCCTTTTTTACCTTGAGTAAAAGGTAAATTATGAGGGGTATCAAGGTTAACCCTAGGGTATTTGGAATACTCCAGTACCCCATTTGGATGTAGTGATTTGCCACTCCTAAAAGTAAGGCAGCCAGCAAGCCAACTTTATCATTCCAAATTAACCGACCTAAGAGAAAAATAAACGGGATAGTACAGACCACATTTAGTAAGCCTATGGAAAGCATGGTAGCCAGTTTGTAATCCAAGCCGGTTATCAAGCAGGTTGCTGTGCTTATCAAGTGCATTACGGGCAGTTTGGAATAAGCCCACCCTTCAGGTATATGCCCGGCGCTTAATATCTCATTGACAAACAATTGGTGTGACCAAGGGTCAGTGCCTACAACGCTAGGAAATATTAGTATTTGAGAATACACTAGACTTAGACTAACTAATATTATTTTGAACAGAGTAAGGTAAATACGTGAGTTTGTGCAGGGAAGAAACAGAATCTCTATTCCTATCAGGGTAACCATAAGTGCCGTGATGATGAAATAGCTAAGAGGTCTAACATAAAGTTCTGGTCTTAGGTATAACAAGATTATGTTGCAAGACAAAAGGGTAAAGAAAAGGATATTTAACACCATGTAAAATTTTGAGTTTACTTCGGTTCGGGCTAAAAAAGGAGCGGCAGGTGAAGATAAACGCTTTCTGAGAAGGAGATACACAAGACAAGCGATGAAGGCAAGGCTCCCACCGACCACCCAGGTGAATTGTCTACCAGTAACTCCCAGCCAAATGGTGATAAATAAACTAATAAGTAAGCCCAAAAAGGCTAAGACTTTATCTAATTCTTCTATCGCCTTGCTTAGCTGATTGTTAAACATTAACCCTCAATTTATCAGGGCAAGCCAGCCTGCTCCCACAAGCGGTCCCCCCAACTAGCTTCTATCTTTATCCAGCCGTTCCCCTTTTTGGCTTCTTTTTCGCACATGAGCATCAAGACTTCTACGTAGAAAAGGGGGTAATAAGCAGCCGCAAAAACTTCTTGCTGTATAGGAAATATTCTTGAGATTAAAAAAGTAAGGCAGATATTTCATCCTTATTCTGGTTTGATTTCGTTGGGTAGCCATCATATTGCTAAGCGTCATTCCCTTTCTCCTGCTCTTACTATAGACCAAGAATCCTGGAAGGTTAGCAATCTTAAAGCCGTACCTTATTGTCCTCATGGCAAGTTCAACTTCCAATGATAAATCGTATTTAATATCATAGGTTCCTATTTTCTCAAAGAGCTCCTTCCTAGCCATTATTGATGGGTGGATTATTCCGCATCTATTAAACAAATTGTTCTTTACGGCATCTGGCGTTGTAGCTTGTTCTCTTTTCCCGATAATTTCTCCATCTTCGTTTGTTATATATCCCTGCGTTCCTACTATATAAACGTCATCATTTTCTTCTAAAAACTTCACTTGTTTCTCAAACCGCGTTGCGTCAGAAATATCATCTGCATCCATTCTAGCTATATATTTCCCGCTTGCATTCCTAATTCCTTTATTCAAAGACCTTGCTAAGCCCATATTCTCCTGATTAACGATGATTTTTACTCTTTTATCTCTTCGGGCGTAATGCTCTAAAATTTCCTGAGTTGAGTCTATGGAGCCATCATTCACTATAATGAATTCAAAATCACTAAAAGTTTGATTCAAAATGCTTTCAATTGACCCTTTCAAGTCGCTCTCTTCATTGAACACGCTCATAACGACACTAATAATTGGAGCCATCTTCACCCCCATGCATTCTTAGTTCAGGAGAGGATAACACAGGAAGTAAAATCATGCAGATATTCTTCAGCTTTGACTTTCCATATACACTACTAGCATACGCCATTAGTCAATCCCTTAATGAGGACGGCATATATGCTTGTTGATGTCTTCCTGTTAAATACTGGAATTATTGATAATTTTTCGATAGCGTATTCAACCCATTGGATAGGAAATAGCTTCAAAAAATACCGGGAATATTTGTTAACTAAGTTTGTTCCTCCACAATAACCTTTTTTACAAGTTTTGCATTTCTTGGTACGATATATTTTATTTCCTCTAAGTTAAACGAGAACAAATGGTGTCTACCATTTGGTCCGAATTGTCTTTCTTCGAATATTTCCCTTTGTTCTCTGATGAGAACCTCCTTAAAGGTCGGCAATTTGGCTTTAATCCTTGCTCTTGCTCCGTTTGGTGTTGTGAGTATCAATAAGCCGCCAGGGCGAATGTGCTCAAGTATTTTTTCTATAATTTTCTCAGGGTAGGCACAATGCTCGATAAGTTCTCCCACTACTGCAATCGTTAAATCCTTAGGAACTCCAAGTCTTCTATATTAGCGACTATATACTCGACTTTGCCCCTTTCATACTTCATCTTCGAGTATTCGATGAATGTTGGGTTAATATCGATCACAAAAACCTTGTGACCCATTTCTGCCAAGATCAAACCTATATTTCCTTGGGCACTTGCAAAATCTCCTATCTTAATCCCACTAGGGTCTGGAAATTCTCTCCTTATTAATTGAATGACCTTTGTTATCCTACCAAGGTAATATAATCTCGTGGGATGATATTTGTCTGGATTGTCAATTTCCCTCTTATCGAAATCTAATATTTCGTGGTACTTCGCTTCGAGCCCTTGTCTTTCAAGATCGCTAGCTGTTTTCATTTTTCTGCCTATTTCTTAATTCCTATCATGGCTAATGTATCTCTGAATGATGGCCATAGGAAGCATAGAAACTTATAGGGATAGTAGAGGACTTTGAACTTTTTGCGCTCCTTCACCAGCCCAAGTTTGCCGACACTGCTGATGAACTTTGTTTCCTTGATCAGAAATAAATCCTTTAAAAGAAACCCCAACTCCTCCATAGACCACTCCCTGAAATGTCCCCTTGGATCTGAAACTCCATGCCTTGCTCCCCAAAGAAATAGCTGAGGTTGTTTTCCCACGAGCAACCTTAGCCGACTATCTATGCGACAAATGTTGGGAGTTGTGCAGACCATAGCCCCCCCAATTTTAAGAATTCGATGAATTTCCAAGAAGACCTCTCGGGGAGGGATAAGAAGATGCTCCAGAACCTCAGCAAACAAAACCAGGTCAAAAGAGCTATCTCTAAAAGGAAGGCTCTTTCCCGCTTCAAACCCTGCCTGTCTAGGTTTTATTTGGTAGTTAATTAGTCGTTCTTTTATGTAATCCGACATCTCCACATCGGCTGCTACAACTTGATACCCACACAGCTCCTTCATAAGGAAAGCCAGATGTCCGTACCCAGTGCCTATATCCAGTGCTACTTTATTTCCAGAGGACTTGGGAATTAGATTTAAAGTATTGACGTATCGGGGCAAACTGGAGCTTAGATATTCCATTTCCCTTTCCGCTATTGGCTTTGAAAATTTCTCCAAAAGGATTCTTGTTACTCTCTCAATCTTATGCATCCTTACTTCTTAAGAGGACATCCTGTAATGAACTCCAAACATCATCTAAGGATCCCTCCGTATTTATTACGGGGATTTTAAGTTCCTGACTCAGCTTCAGATAGACCTTGCGCCGCTGCTTTAAATATTCTAGGCTTAAAGTGTCATTTTTCCTTTGAAAAGCTATTTCTTCATTCACATCAAGAATGATATTAACGATTTTCTCGGGCAGGAATCTTAATAAGAGTTTACAAGGGAAATTATTTAAGCTATTCATTTTTGTATCGCACATCATATCGACAAGCGCATCTATTACATATCTATCCGTTACAACTGTATAACCTCTTTTTAGCGGGATAAATACCCTCCATAGGGAGAGGAAAAGAATATCAAGAGCCGAAATCCAAAGCCACAAACGGGCAATGAGCTTGTTTTTGTAGAAATGATATTCTCCGGCTCTCGTCCCATTTTGAAGTTTTATTGATTTTGCATAGCCTGTAAGGTAACAGAAGGCGAGAAAGGGAAGGGAAATGAAGCGGGCTCGCCGAAACCACGCATATTTACATTTAATGCCAGAGTATGAAAACTCCCCCACAAGCTTTTTGGCGAGAGTAGTCTTTCCCGTGCCGTCAATTCCCGAAACACAGATAAGTTTTCCCTTCATTCTACGGCTCAATTTAAAAAACCTTGATAAAAGTTAAAGAGGTCTCCCGCTACTTTCCCCCGGGAGAAGTGTTTTCTGATTATGTTCCTCGCATTGGAGGAGAGTTCATTCCAGGAGCTATTTAATCCTAATTCAATTTTCTCAGCGATTTCCTCAGCTTTAAGAGAGTCAAGAAGAAATCCATTGGTCCCATGACTTATCAAATGTGGTATGCTTTGAATCTTAGAAGCTAAAACTACTCTACCGCAGCTCATAGCTTCTAGGAGAGTTATTGGCGGATCCGTCACCTCTATATGCTCTTCATAAGGGAATATTACCATATCAACTGAATTATAAAGGCTCAATTTTTCCTCTTCGTTTAGGGCTTTTAATTCAACTTTTATGTTTTTCTTCAGATCTAAATTGCTGATTGTTTCTCTAATTTTCTTGAGCCAGTTTTCTGAATATTCACTGTCATATCTGCCAATTACAAGCAAAAGGATATTTACACCCTTACCTTTAAGGATGCTTAGAGCTTGAAGCACGCTTAATGGAAAGCGTTTCCGGGATATGGAACCCAAATAGAGCATAGTGTGCTGACCTTCGTCATTTCTAAATTTATTATTCTCCAAAGGCTTGAAGAATTCACAATCTACTGGTAAAGAAATCAAGGATACCCTTTCTGGTTGTATCCGTTTTGAAAGCCACTCCTTGACAAGAGGGCTTGTCACTGTAATTCCATCAATAAGTCTAGAATAAATGAGATAGAGCAAGGGTTTCATAAGGGTATTGAGAACGCTCTTTTCAGGAAGGGGCATATAATAATGGCGGATGATTATCAAATCGGGGGGCTTGCTCAATCTATGCCAGAGGGCAAATATACCAACATTGATGCCTGTTAAATGGACAACATCTACCTTGTTTTCTTTAGCAAATTTGCTGAAGGCTTTGCTGAGACGAAAAGAGTCAAGATAAAAGTTCCCGGAACCCTTTACCTCAATTAGCTTCTTAAGTTGTTTTGTGAATTCAGAAGATTGGCTTGAATACTTACAGCCTTGCCCCATTTTTGTGGTTATGAGCGAAACCTCTGCTTTCGCGCCAAGGCAGGAGATAAGCTCCCTGCTTACTGTCTGATGACCCCTAGTCCAAGGGGGGTGTATTCCTTCTCCGACAAAACAGATATGCAATTGTTTTATCTCCTAAAACGGTTCAAAAACCTGAATAACTTCAGAATCATTTCTCGGTTAGAGAAATTCTTAAAGATGCTAACTGAAGCTGAGGGCTTTGCTTTCAATTTCAGAAGGTGGGCTAAAGCAGGAACATAAGGTCGATATACATATGGCATTTTAGGGTTTTTTATGAAATCTGACTTTACCCTGGCACTTATGAATTTAGTAAGCCTGGATGCTGGCATGGACTCAAAATCCAGCCCTGAAGCGTAGAGGAACTCATGAATGCAATTTATTGTATTTATAAATACAGCAAAGGAAAAGCCTAAACCTTCTTGACTAATTATCTCTGTAAGCTTGGATTTATCCACCTGTTTTAGTAGGTATAGCGCATAAATAAAATCGGCAAGTGAAACGGTAAATTCCTTGAAAACTGAATGAGCAGCAAGAATCGCCAACTCCCATTCTGGTGGTGGAACATAAGCTTCTCCCTCTCCAATTTTATAGGCTATCCGGTCATACCAAAGATGGTCCTTGTCAATATATTCAAGACCTCCAGCAGCAATCTTACTGTGAACATCAATTAGGTAACTTCTCTCATTAAGTTTTCTCTCCAAGGTATATGAGATACCACCCCCAGTGACTCGAAGTCCCTGCTGCTGTAAAATATTTATAAGAGATTTGAATGTGTCTTGAGAAGGTAAGAGAATATCCATATCACTCCCCAGATAGGGGAAAGGTTTTAATGTCTTGAAAACCATAAACTCTATATAATGCTGAGAGGCAACATTGGCTATTTCCCCTAAAATGCTTCGGTAAACCTCTATATCTTTCAGTTGCGCTTGGGCAAGCTCACGAAAGGAAGCTGGAACAGAGCCCCGACTGAATTGGCTGAATTTTTCATAGAATAGAGGCAAAACCTTGTTTTCAAGCGAAAGTTGAAAGGCTCTGATTAAAGTCTCACTGTTTACCAAATCCCATTGAGCAGCCTTTTTATGATTCTGATTCAGGTCAGTGGCACTTGTGAGGAGCCTTAAAGCGTTTAACTCTTGTTCCTTATATATGTTACCTTTGCTCATTCCTTCCCAAGCCTTGTATAAGTTAAGGGGATTGTTTAACCTAGCCTAGCACATTGCTTCAGCACATGCCACCAGAGCAAGGTCTATCTACAATATGAACCTTTACGAGATAGCCTCTTTATATACACTAATTACTTTACTCGTAATGCTTTCCCAGCTATATTCGCTCAAATCTGGGGTTGAAGCCTCACCATTACATCTCAGCGCTATCTGCTCAGCAAGTTGCTCCGGGGATAATGCTTCGGCTTGTAGTGTATGTACCTGGTCAAATTTCGCAGCAAACTCAGCCAGAGCAGCTCGGTTATTCACTATTGCTGGCTTACCAGCAGCTAAAGCTTCAAGTATGGTGATTCCAAAGGCTTCCTGGCAAGATAGATTTAGGACGAGGTTGCAAGTCTTATACCATCTATAAACCTCCTCATCAGGAAGTCCAGAAAGTATCTTCACCCTGTCAACGAGATGGAGCCTATTGATAGACTGGAATAGCTTTGATTTGTAGGTTCCATCGCCTATAATTATTAACTTGTATTCTTCCGTCAGGTAGGGCATTGTATTTATTATCAGGTGAACATTCTTATATTTTTCCAATCTGCCTACATAAAGCAAACATCTTTCTTCATAGGAAAATGGGGTTGCTTCGCTAATACTCTCGATGTCTACGCCATTGGGTATCACTGCGACCTTTCCCTTAGAATTGGGGAAATCCTTTTCGACAAGGCATTTCTCTGCCTCAGAAACACAGATGACCTTATCTGCTTTATCAAAAATGCCTCTACCGACAAATTTATATGGTTTATGAAGAAGACTCATAAGTAATGTATGGCCTCTACCGTGGTAGTGGGGTTGGAAAATAAACCTACTCTTTCCTTTACCCCAGGCTGCATATAAAGCAGGGAAGGCATGGTAACTGTGAGCATGGATTATATCATATTGACTACCTTTTTCCTTTAAATACTGCCTGAGTGTGCCACAGGATCTCAGGTCTATTCCTAAAGGGCCAGTTTTAAACCTTCTTACTTTGACGTCATTAATCATCTCCTCAGATGGATATTTGCCTTCTGGGTCTTGGGACAAAACCTCTACATAAAAGGCTTTTCGAGCTAGCCTTTCGCTGATTTCCTTTACCACAGCTTCCACACCGCCAACATAGGGATAATACTTATAGTAAACCTGTGCAATTCTCATGTCTTGTCCTTTAGCTTCTTTATGATTCCTTCATATTGTTTTGCGACCTTTGTCCAGGTATCCGGTGGTGGGTCAAACGTAATGAGTTTTCCTGTTTTCAGCTTATCGTAAACTTGAATAAGCTTCTCCTTTATCGCTGCTGAATCTCCTATGGGAGTGAATATAGCCCCTTGGTAACCACCCAGGATTTCTTTCATTGTTTCAAGCTCCGAGGTAATAATAGGCTTTCCATAAGTCATGGCAATATTAGCTACTCCGCTTCCCGAACTTCTTAAATACGGTAATGCTACTACTTCGGCTGCTGAGAAATACTCTGGGACAGTCTCGTCGGGAATGAAATGCGAATTGAGGGTTATCTTATGGCTGAAAGGAGAAGACTGTATTGCTTTCTCAAGCTCTGCAGCCTCTCCCCAATCCTCACCGGCAATAACCAGCCTCGAATCCTGGGCAATGGACTCCGGAAGAGCAGAGAATGCCTCCACCAGATATGAAACACCTTTGTACTTTCGAATTGAACCAAAGTTGAGAATAACATATTTCTCTTCTATGCCAAGTTTCGCCTTGGTTAACTCCTTATCGCAATCTCGCTGGTAACCGTCATATATCCCAAAAGGTTTGACAGAAATCCTATCCGCCTTAATGTTATAAATCTGGGCTATCTGGCTCCTTACCGAAGTAGAGTGCACAGTGAAGGCATCGGCATTTCGCATAAGCAGCTTCCCCATTATTCTTGAATAAAGTCTAATAGGTAAAATGCTCTCCTCTAGCGGATCCACAGTTTCGTGCATTTCCAAAATCAATTTAGCGCCAATCCTTAACCTGTTTGCTAGAGCGAGAAATAATTGCGTATGAGCCACCGAAGAAGTCCACCAGAGCATGATGAGGGCATCTGGCATGTGACGCTTAAGAAACCTGTAAGCCCTGAACCAACTGAGCGGGGAGTTCCAGTCCATTCCGTCATAAACATCTATGCCATCATCCAAGTTCATGAGATAATTGCCCTTATTCACGTGCGCTTTTCCAGGGTAGAGAAAACGAGGCACCAATTTCCTCAACAGAATCACCGAAATCCTGTGCTGATTTCTTGATAAAGTATTAGCCAGGAAAATAGTATGAGCACTAATACCACTAAAGAAGTATTTAGAAGGGCCAATAATACAGATTTTCATGATAACGCCCTCAGTTCCCTGGCGACTGCACTTAATATCTCCCCAAACCTCGGCTCAAAGAGCGGCTTACCCCGCTTCCCTTCACCAACGTGTTTTTCCAGTTCCTCCAGTTTCTCTTCCCACCAGTGAAGGGAATAAGTGACAAATTCCCAGCCTTTTATGTCTTCCTCAGAGAGGAATCCTATCCTCTTCGGATACGGGAGCTGCTCAAACTCATTCGTGGTCATGGCATGCTGCTCTTCGAAGAAGCGACACTCGGCTCCATATTGCTCCTTCCTGGCTAAGGCAAGCCATAATGCCATATCCCTGATAAAGTCCTCACAGGAAGGATATCCCTCTCGGTCAAGGATATCAGCTATCACTTTGTCTAGAGGTGGCACTCTATCGCCCTCCAATATCGCCTATCAATTTTCCTGCCAGCAGCTTCAGCGTCCTCAAGCCATCCTTTAAGATAGAAAGGCGGGAAAGTTGGCTATTCCAGTTGCAACTTATAGGAACTTCTTTGATAACGAGTTTATCCTTTGCTGCTTCGTAAATCATCTCAGTCTCTATCTCAAACCTGCTGGAAACAAGGTGAAGCTTTTGCCAGCGTTCTCTTTTTATTGCTCTGAAGCCGCTGGTACAGTCGGTTATTTTGATATATTTCGCTGGCCATTTAAACAGCGTTGCCAAGGGCAAAAGGAATGAAATAATCACTGAAATAACAAAGGAGGCCAGGTTGTTGCTCAGCCTCCGTGTAAGGGGAGACACGGATACTCTTGATTCTGGGAGAGCCCTTGAGCCGATGACGAGGTCGGCTTCCCTTGTAAGAATCGGTGCAAGTACCCTCGGCATATCCTGGGGATCATGGGCTCCGTCTCCATCAAGGAATATGATTATATCTCCTCTAGCGTTCTGCACCCCAGTCTTCATAGCAGCGCCTTTGCCCAGGTTCTTCTCGTGAGAAACTACTATCGTGCCATTGCTGTGGGCGATTTTTCCTGTTCCATCCTCTGAGCCATCATTAACCACGATAACCTCAAGGTCGCCAGACCATCTCAAATTTGTGACAGCATGAAGGCACTCAGCCATAGTCTGCTCAGCATTATAAGCGGGGATAATAATACTCACACCGTTCACAAGAATCTGTCTCCCTGTTATTATTAATTAAAGCCTCCACCTCGTTTCGCACTGGTATCACTACTGTCTAGATTGGCTCATGTCTCCTGCTTTTCCATTACAGTTTAGTCTTTCCGCCGTTTTGCCAGAACGTTTAATATTATTCCAGTGAATATACTAAATATGCCAATAATGAGAAATAAGATTGATAGTAGGGCGGTGCCGGTAGCTATTCCGCCCCCTATAGAGACAGTGTAAAGTACTCTGGCGCCGGCTATGAGTCCCGACACTGTCAAGATAAATCCAAACAGGCCAAAAAGGAGAAGAGGTCTTCTTTCAGAAATCATAGTGATTATCGCGGCAAGGTTCCCTACTCCATGGACTATCGGATTTAAAGTCGAGCCATCTTTAGTGTAGATAGCCGAGATGGGAACCTCCTTTATCTTGAGACCTCTCTCCGCTGCAGCGGCTATCATCTCTGCCTCAACAGCAAATCCACTCTGTGTTAATTTAAGCTCAGCTATTGCTTTTGATGAGAAAGCCCTGAGCCCACATTCTGAGTCAGCGACCTTTTCTCCTGAGAGGATGCGAGAGAAATATGAAAGCACTCTCTGCCCAATACGGCGGTAGCGGGGGATATTACTACCCTTCCATATTCTCGAACCAATAATAAGGTCAGAGCCTTCAGAAATAACCTTAATGAGGCTGGGAATTTCATCGGGGTTGTGTTGTGAGTCAGCATCAAGGAGGACAAGGATATTAGGATTTCTCTTTTTTACTTCTGCTAGGATAGTCTGGATACTGGCCCCTTTACCTTTATTTCGCTTATGCTGAATTACGATAGCCCCGGCGAGTCTGGCAACATTCCCGGTTTGGTCTGTGCTTCCATCATCAACTACGATAACCTCACCTACATATTGCCTGGTTTTCAACACCACCGTGCCGATGTATTTTTCCTCATTGTAGGCAGGAATAGCAGCTATTATTTTAGTTTTGTCTGTCATTATTAATAGCTCTCACCTTCAATCTCAGCAAACACCGGTTTGGCACCAACAAAGAGAGCAGCATTAGCAGTGGTGATAAAGGTAAAGGAAGGGACAATCACCTCATC
>Ga0265594_1000513_pt1 | contig 31823 bp, 31 predicted proteins | sample saktaG_11_FD_190147 | JGI IMG/M metagenome (GOLD analysis project Ga0265594, IMG submission 190147) | Saline water microbial communities from Sakinaw Lake, British Columbia, Canada - sak_2011_5_24_80m | ecosystem: Environmental > Aquatic > Non-marine Saline and Alkaline > Saline ... | reverse complement strand
CCTGTTCCATCTCCTCTAGGCATAATCATACCTCCAATAAAAATTTAAACTGCTTTTACTACATCGGCGGGAGCTGGCAAGTGCCTGTACTACAGGTGGGGCAACTTGTTTCCGAGAGCTCACTTGAACTTGAACCCGGACTAAAGAATGAGGAAAGAAGCCGCCTCGGATTTTGAGTGCTGCACTTAGGGCAATTCAGCTTAGAGCCATCCTCTCCGATGGATTGCCGAACTTCAAATTTCTCACCACACTGAGTACACTGGTATTCATATATTGGCATGACCTTTATCCCCCTTCTTTCTTTTTCAACTCCTCGATGTGCTTCTGAATGTCAGATAGCTGTTGTGCCAGCATCTGAGACTGGGCATTTAGTACCTCAAGTTCTTGCTCTGTGCTTTGGGGCTGGGACGGTGGGTTAACCGGGGGCATCATTCCGGCCCCCATACCCATGCCACGGCCCATACCCATGCCACGGCCCATACCCATGCCACCACCTGTGCTAGCCCCCATACCGGGAGCACCCATGCCGAAATGAGCATCTACATTGGGTTGCGAAGTAGCTTGAAACTGTCCTGATTTGTAGGCTTGAACGGCGTCTCGCACTTTCCCTGAGACCCCACTTATTAGTTGGAGCCCGGCAGCAGACAGTACCTGGTAGGCGTTAGGGCCGAAGTTGCCGGTGAGGACTGCTTCTACTCCTTTACTGGCAATCATCTGGCCGGCGGAGATTCCTGCCCCACCGGCAGCCATGGCACTGGAGTTTTCCACAACATCAAACTCCAGTGTCTCTGGGTCGACAATAATAAAGTATTGACACCGCCCAAAACGAGGGTCTACCTCAGCATCCAGGGTTGGACCTGTAGCTGTAATGGCAATTCTCATAATTTACCTCCTCTATTAAGTTAGTTGCGGACTATTTTCCTTTTGTCTCCAGTTCACGCATTCTGGCCTCTATTTGCTCCAGTTGTCCCTTTATTGCCTCGGCCTGGTTCTTTAGAAAATCAAGCTCCTGCTCCGGGGTCATCTGGGGAGCAAAAGGTGCTGTTTCAGGGGCAGTAGTTGGAACTCCATAAAATGGGTAGGGCGCTGCTCCACTGAGGAAGTACCCACACCTCGGCAATCCTCCTCTTCCCAGACCAACATAAGGCCAGGGGGGAGAACTCCCCCGAAATCCAAATCCCATACCTCCTCTACCACCGTAACCTCTTCCGTATCCGTATGTCATTTTCTCACCTCCTTTCACTATTTTCGCATAGGCAGGCGCTAACTCATGAATTGCGCCCACTGGGCAGGCTTCAATACATGTGCCGCATTGCACACACAGCTCCTGATGTATGACGGCCACATTATTTTCAATTGTGATGGCCTTTTGCGGACATACGTCAATGCAATACCCGCAACCTGTGCACCTGATACTATCAACATGAACCATAAATTACCTCTCCATGGTCAGCAGTCGTATTCCCCTTATCTGCCGAAAGGTTGCCCCTTGGCTGACACAGTGCAGTACGGTCTTCGGGTCAATCACTCTCGTGCCAGAAATGGCGCTGATGCCATAGTCGAAAAGCATGGGTGATAGAGGGGTTGTGCCTCCCAGTATCACCACGTATGCCTTGGGATTGCAGAGACCAAGCAGATGTTCGAGGGTGTGATTGGTAAAGGCGGTACCGGTGATAGCGACAATGTCTGCCTGTGGGATAAGCCTATCCGCTTCTGCTTCGGGGAGGTCACCTTCCTGTGGTTTTCTCTCTATTACCCACAGTTCTTCGGCAACTGAGCGGAGCTGGGGCACAAAGGGAAAATGCCCGACTATGGCTACCCTTTGCCCTTGTCCCTTGCTGGCAAGAAGGTCGCCGGCGTTGACTTCTGCGCACCGTTGCTCTTCAATCTCAATAAGTGAGTTGATGGTAGCCATGCCGATTGCTGCCTCAGGGGGGCTTTCTGATTTGGCCATACAGGCAAGCGTTCGGGCATCCTTCTCCATTAATAGACCAGCCTCACTAACTGGGGTTCGGCTGTGGTGAGGGCCGGAGTCGTGGGGGGTCGATGCCAGTCCACAGTGGCGCGTCAGCACCGCTGTCTGAAAGGGTCCTTGACGGATATCTCCCACCGGTGCCTCATAGTCTAAACTGGAGAGTATTTCATCAATAATCTTCATATATTTACCCCGGGAATTCTCATAATACTGCTATATCCTGTGCCCTCCTTGACGTCTTGCCCCGTCTCTTCCTTTCCAGCTGAATCCAGACGGTAACAAGGGTTCAATGCTCGCTGTGTTGCAACTAGGGCACAGTTGTGGCGGTGTGTTTACCATGACTTCAAAGGGTACTTCCCATTCGTGGCCGTTCAGGCACTTGAATCGGCTGGGAGCCATTTCGAAGCTACCGCCTGCTATCCTTATCGCCTTGCCGTTGAGTAATGCATCGGCCATTTTTTGCCGTGCTGATGCTAAGACCCTTTGAAAAGTAGGGCGGGATACATTCATTCTCTCAGCACCCTCTTCTTGTTCAAGGCCCTCGAGGTCTTTCAGGCGTATCGCCTCAGCCTCCTCCACTGACAATTGCACATCCTCTAGTGTCCTCAACGGTACGCCAGCCGGCTTGAAGTATGTCACATTTGGCAGGAAGGCTACTCGGCGGCATTTTGGTGGTCTGGGCACAATACATTCCCTTTCTTAATATTGAGCATATGCTCATTACTAATGATAGCATATGGTTGGTGAATAGTCAATATTTGGTAGTTCCATATCAGACTAATAGTAGTCTCTAGTGGAGGCAGGGAGTTTAGGGTAACGGAATAGTGATATACTACTTGACAAAAGTCTGTTCCTTGTTTATAGTGATGCTGGGTTTAGAAAATAGAATAAGTAAAAGCTGGGAACGAGATTAGTAGGCTTCAATGTGAAGCTCAGAGAGCCGGGTAAGCTGTGAACCGGTGTTAGCACGGGGGGCTGAATGGACTCGGGAGCTGCAAACCGAAAGGGTTATCCCAAGTAGGCTTTGCCGGAGAGGGTACCGTTATCAGGGCCCAGGGTATCGCCTAAATATTGTTAGGCTGTACCTGAGAAGAGATGGTTGTCTGTTTTGTCTGGCAACCAAGTAGGGTGGTACCGTGAGAGATTGACCTCTTGCCCCTAGGGGCGAGGGGTTTTTTATTTGACATAATGAGAGAGGCTATATGTATTATCCAGCATTAGAAGAGGTTAAGAAGCATAGGCAAGAGGGCAACCTAATGCCTGTTTACCGCGAGATTGTGGCCGATTTGGAGACACCGGTGTCTGCTTTCCTGAAGATTAACCAGGGTGGCCACTCCTTCCTTCTGGAGAGCATTGAGGGTGGTCAGCGCCTGGCTCGCTATAGCTTCATTGGCACCGAACCTTACCGGATGCTAACCACTAAAGGGGAGAATAAGACCGACTCTCTTCCCCTCATTGCCGAGGAACTAAGTAAATATAAAATAGTGCCGATTAGTGGCCTTCCCCGCTTCTGCGGCGGTGCTGTAGGTTATCTTAGTTATGAAGCAGTAACTCGCTTTGAGAAATTACCATCCCCGGACCGTGACTCTCTGGGGTTACCCGAGTCACTATTTATGTTCGTGGATACCATGCTTGTCTTTGACCATGTCACCCATAAGATTAAGGTTCTGAGTCATGTTCGTCTCGATGGGGATATAGAAGAAGCCTACCAGAAGGCGGTGGACAGGATTGACAATCTGGTGGCAAGGTTGAACCAGCCACTGCCGCCAGCTCAGCCAACAAAGGCTGCCACTCATCAGGGTGGTTATCGGCTTTCCTCAAATTTTTCCAAGGAGCAGTTCGAGGAAAGCGTACTTAAGATAAAGCAGTATATTACTGCCGGCGAGGCTATTCAGGTGGTCCTGTCCCAGCGCCTGGCTCAGCCTACTGATGCGGCTCCCTTTGAAATCTATAGGGCGTTGCGCACTATCAATCCCTCTCCATATATGTTCTTTCTTGATTTTACTGATTTTTGTATTATTGGTGCTTCCCCTGAGATTTTGGTGAGAGTAGAGGATGGTGCGGTTATGACTCGCCCTCTAGCCGGAACCAGACCGCGGGGGAAGACGATAGCCGAGGATGCCATGCTGGAGCAGGAACTCCGCGGTGACGAAAAGGAGCGTGCTGAGCACATTATGCTGGTGGACCTGGGGCGCAATGACATCGGACGTGTGAGCGAGCCGGGCACGGTTGAGGTTAGTGACCTGATGGATGTTGAGCGTTATTCCCACGTTATGCATCTGGTTACTCATGTGCAAGGTAAACTGCGGCATGGTCTGACTGCTTTTGATGCTTTGCGAGCCTGCTTTCCTGCGGGTACGGTGTCTGGGGCACCCAAAATACGGGCTATGGAGATAATCGCTGGGCTTGAGCCGGAGAAAAGAGGGCCATACGCCGGGGCAGCTGGCTATTTCTCTTTCTCGGGCAACATGGACATGGCGATAGCCATAAGAACCATGGTGATGACAAAGGGTGTTGCCTATACGCAGGCAGGGTGTGGGATTGTCTATGATAGTGTGCCTGAGCGTGAATATGAGGAAAGCCTGAATAAGGCAAGTGCGCTACTTAAAGCGGTCAATCAGGCTGAGAATAAGGATGAGATAAGCGGGGGGAATCATGCTGTTATTGATTGATAACTATGACAGCTTCACCTATAACCTCTTCCAGTACCTGAGCGAGCTGGGTGAGGAGGTTGTGGTGGTGCGTAACGATAAGACCACTCTTGAGAGGATTGCCAGGATGAAGCCTCAGCGTATAGTTATCTCTCCCGGCCCCTCCACACCGCTACAGGCGGGTATCTCCAACGAGGTCATTCGGCGCTTTGGTTCCAGGTTACCCGTACTCGGCGTCTGCCTGGGACACCAGTGTATCGGTTATAGCTATGGCGGCTTAATTGAGCAGGCTCCAGAGATAATGCACGGTAAGTCGTCGCTGATACATCACAATGGCCAGGGGGTGCTGGCTGGGCTACCGAATCCCTTCCCCGCCATTCGCTATCACTCGCTTGTAGTACGGCGTAAGGGGCTGCCGGATTGTCTTGAGGTAACGGCATGGACAGATGACGGCACTATTATGGGTCTGCGCCACCGCCAGTATCCGGTGGAAGGTGTCCAGTTCCACCCCGAGTCGTTTATGACCGAAGTAGGGAAGGACCTGCTCAAAAATTTCCTCCAGTTGTCTTATACTAAGGATAATGACTCGGAGGTGAAGAAATGACAATAACTGATTGGATTCAAGCAATTTCAATGGTTATCCTCGTTGTAGTAACTGGTATTTATGTCTGGCGAACTCACGCTATTAGCAAGGCTGCTAAGGAACAGGCTGAGGAGATGAGAGAGCAGAGGGTAATGGCATCACGGCCGGTAATAATTCAGAAAGTGGTAATTGTAGATGAGACGAAATTCGCTACAGAAGCTTATTGTGATTGGTTTTCTTACTTCGAAGTATATAACGCAGGAAATGGCCCAGCAATAGAGGTGGAAAGCTCTTTGCTGAATAAGGAAAAGACACCCATACATAGTCAGAGGAAAACTTTCCTAAGAGCTGGCGAACCCCCAATAGAATTTTCTCCTAGTGAACTAGCTAGCCTAGAGAAGTCCACCTTCTACCTTGTATGCGAATATCAAAGTATTCTATCTCAAGGCACACGAAAAACGTGGTATCAAACTTGGCTGCCTTTTGAGACAGTTGAAGCTAGTAAAGAGGGTAAAATATATGTAAAACCTGGTGAGTTGGAATTCTATGAAGTTTCCGAAAAAGAACGTATTGATGCCTTTGGTAGTAGGAGTAAACCAAAATGATTAAAGAAGCTATTCAGACCCTAGTATCTGGAAATTCGCTTACTTTTAAGGAGGCAGCCCAGGTGATGGAGGAGATAATGACCGGTGAGGCAACGCCGGCGCAGTTTGCTGCTTTTGTTACCGCGCTTCGGATTAAGGGAGAGACAGTGGATGAGATTGCCGGACTGGCCAGTGTTATGCGCTCTAAGGCAACGCCTGTCCCGATCACTGGGCCGGTGATTGATACCTGCGGTACGGGAGGCGATGGCTCCTTTACCTTCAATATCTCAACAGCGGCTGCCTTTGTTGCTGCCGGTGCTGGGCTCAGGGTAGCCAAGCATGGTAACCGTGCCATGAGCAGTAAGTGCGGCAGTGCCGATGTCCTTGAGGCATTAGGGGTTAAGATTGACCTTGGCGCTGAAGCAGTGGCTCAATGCTTGGAGACGGTGGGTATGGGCTTTATGTTTGCCCCCGTTTTTCATCCGGCAATGAAGTACGCCACTGCCCCCCGGCGTGAGATTGGCATCCGCAGCGTATTCAACGTCCTGGGGCCGCTCACTAACCCTGCCAGGGCTGAATATCAGGTGCTCGGCGTGCCTAATGAGGAACTGGGAGAGAAGATTGCCTCTGTCCTCTACCGTCTGGGCACAAAGCATTCTTTAGTGGTACACGGCATAGGCGGTATGGATGAAATATCAATCAGCAGAGAGTCGCTGGTGTGGGATGTTACTGAATCTGGGGTATCGCCGCCCTACGAGATTCGCCCTGAGGATTTTGGCTTTGAGAAAACGAATATGGAGGAGATAAAGGGAGGCACGCCTGATGCGAATGCCGGAATAATACGCCGTACTTTGAGTGGCGAAAGAGGTCCAAAGAGGGATGTGGTGGTTATGAATGCGGCTGCGGCTTTAGCAGCGGGTAATCAAACCTCGGATTTCAAGGAGGGTGCTCGTATTGCCGAGAAGACGATTGATAGTGGCCAGGCTCAGGCCAAACTAGAGGAGTTAATTAACTTCAGTCAGAACATTAAGGTAGGGTGAAAATAAGTGCTGGATGAAATCGTTGCCGGGAAAAAGAGAGAGATTGAGCAGAGAAAGAAAATACTGCCGCTGGCTCAGTTAAGAAGACGTATCGCTCAGCAGAAGCAGCCTCTTGATTTTGCTCTTGCCCTCAAGGGCGGGCCCATGCGGCTAATTGCTGAGGTGAAGCAGGCATCCCCATCACGGGGGACTCTGCGCCTGAGTTTCAATCCTACTGAGCTGGCAATAACCTACGCCCAGGGTGGGGCAAGTGCCATATCAGTGCTGACCGAGGCAAACTATTTCAAGGGCAGTATTGACCATCTGGCAGCAATCAGACAGATGGTGGGGCTCCCTCTGCTAAGGAAAGATTTTATATTTGACCCGTACCAGATATATGAGTCCCGCGCTTATGCTGCTGACGCCCTGTTGCTGATAGTGGCTATCCTGAGTCAGGAACAGCTTACGGGACTCCTTTCGTTGGGTCATAGCCTCGGCTTAAAATGCCTGGTTGAGGTTCACAACAGAGATGATGTGGAAAGAGCACTTCTTAGCGGAGCTGAAATCATTGGTGTCAACAATAGAGACCTTAATACCTTTGCTGTTGATATTAATACCACCGGCAAATTGCGCCCCCTTATTCCAGAGCAAAAAATCGTAGTGGCTGAAAGTGGTGTCAGGAGCCATAAAGATATCGAAAAATTGATGGATTGGGGGGTTAATGCCGTTCTCATTGGCGAAGCTCTGGTTACCTCCGGTGATATCTTGTCCAAGATGAAGGAGCTAATGTCATGACACGGATAAAGATTTGTGGCATCAGGGAGGAGGTGCATGCTCTGGCCGCGGTTGAAGCTGGTGCTGACTTTATCGGGTTTGTCTTTGCCTCAACCAGGCGTCAGGTAAGTCCGGCAAAGGCACGTGAAATAGTTGACACCGCGAAGAAAAGCAGCAGTACCGTTAAGCCAGTCGGTGTCTTTGTCGATGCTCTGGCTTCGGAGGTAAACCAGACCGCCGATTTCTGTGGCTTAGACTGGATCCAGCTCAGTGGTAACGAATCCTGGGAATACTGCCGTCAGATTGCTCGGCCAGTAATTAAGGCCATTCGGATTGGGCAGCAGCTCCGTGGGGAGATGAACGCTGAGCTTGCTGTCGGACTTAAAACACTTTCTCCACAAAGGTTTATCACCCTTCTTGACTCTCAGGTTGAGGGCAGGTATGGTGGAACGGGTGTAACCTTTGACTGGCGGTTGGCACAACAGGTAGCCGGGGAATTTCCGGTGATTATTGCCGGTGGCCTTAATCCTGAAAACGTAGCCCGGGCAATTGAGGTAGCCGCGCCCTGGGGAGTAGATGTCTCATCCGGTGTAGAGACAGATGGAACCAAGGATATAGCCAAGATAAAAGCATTTATCGAGGCAGTAAGGAGGGCTGATGATGGCAAAAGATAAGCAGCTGCCTGATTCTTATGGCTATTTTGAGCAGTTTGGCGGCCGGTTTGCCCCGGAAATCCTTATCCCCGCTCTGGACGAATTAAACGAGGCCTATAATGAGGCAAAGAACGACCCCTCCTTCTGGGCTGAGTTTAATTCCTTATCCCGTGACTACTCGGGCAGGCCAACACCGCTTTACTTTGCTCAGCGGCTCACCGAGCATTGCGGTGGTGCTCAAATCTTCCTCAAGAGGGAGGACCTGGCTCACACTGGAGCCCATAAGATAAATAATGCTTTAGGACAGGGGCTTCTAGCCAAAAAGATGGGAAAGCAAAGGGTCATTGCTGAGACCGGTGCTGGACAGCACGGGGTAGCGGCGGCTACCATATGCGCCAAGCTGGGATTGAACTGCATTGTCTATATGGGCGAAGAGGATATGCGCCGCCAATCGCTCAATGTCTTTCGTATGAAGCTGTTGGGGGCGGAGGTGCGTCCTGTCTCCTCAGGCAGTAAAACCCTGAAGGATGCCATTAACGAGGCGATAAGAGACTGGGTAACCAATGTGCGGGATACCTATTACCTCTTGGGCTCAGTGGTAGGTCCGCATCCTTACCCGGTGATGGTTCGTGATTTCCAGTTAATCATAGGCAAGGAAACCAGAGAGCAGATACTGGCCAGATGCCATCGTCTGCCTGATTATATAGTTGCCTGCGTCGGTGGTGGCAGTAATGCTATTGGTATCTTCCATCCCTTTGTTAACGATAAAAATGTCAGGTTTATCGGGGTAGAAGCAGCGGGAAGGGGAATCAAGACTGGCAAACACGCTGCTTCTCTAATTGCGGGGAGGGTAGGGGTGCTTCACGGGGCAAAATCATATGTCCTTCAGGATGATGCTGGACAGATAATGGAGACACACAGTATCTCTGCCGGGCTGGACTACCCGGGCGTCGGGCCTGAACACAGTTATTACAAGGCTATTGGTCGTGCTACGTATGTTGGCGTGGAGGATAAGGATGTGCTGGAGGCTTTTCAACTTCTCTGCCATACTGAGGGTATTATCCCCGCCCTTGAATCGGCTCATGCGATATTCTATGCTGCCAAAATAGCAGGCACCCTGGACAGGGAGAAGATTATTGTAGTCAACCTTTCCGGTCGTGGTGATAAGGATATGGATATTGTGGGTAGGGCACTGGAGGTGAACCCTTGAACTGTATTGCTTCTGTCTTTAATCAGGGTCACACGGCTTTAATAGCCTATATAACTGTAGGTTATCCCAGCATTGAGGCTACCCTGAAGGTGGTTCCCGTCCTTGCCTCAAGCGGTTGCGATATGGTAGAACTGGGGATTCCCTTCTCTGACCCTGTTGCCGACGGTGTTACCATACAGAGGGCGAGCCTTCAGGCTTTACAAAATGGTGTTACCCCAAAGGTTTGCCTTGAGGTAGCTAAGGAGTTAAGCCAGAGGGCTCAAATACCCTTAGTGTTTATGACCTATTTCAATCCAGTGTTCAGTTATGGGCTTGAGGAGTTCTGCGGTGCCTGTGCTGGCTCCGGTGTCGGCGGCTTAATCATCCCTGACCTGCCTCCAGAGGAAGGTTCTGAGCTAGAGGCCATTACCCAGAGGCAAGGACTCGACCTTACCTACCTGCTGGCTCCAACTAGCACCGAAGAGCGTATCAAGCTTGTTGCCGAGAGGTCTCGTGGATTCATATATCTGGTCTCGGTAACCGGTGTTACCGGAGCCAGAGACAGGTTGCCGGTAGATTTAGAGGCATTTGTTACCAAGGTAAGGCAGGTCGCTACTCAACCGCTCTGCGTTGGCTTTGGTATATCCACACCAGAGCAGGCGAAGCGGGTAGCTGGAATAGCTGACGGAGTTATCGTAGGCAGCCGCCTGATTCAACTTATGGAGGCTGAGGATAACTATATATCCTCGGTCAGCCACTTCGTAAAGGGGTTAAGGCAGGCTCTTGATGAGTCCGAGCTGTGAAGGTAACTAGTTTCACGAGTATTATAAGTCGCCCGTAGGGAGTGTGAGGGATGGGGAAAATGGATAGAGAAGTAGAGAAGATTTCTATATCGCAGTTTACTGAGGAGGGGAGACGTAACCTTGAGGATGTGTTTGCCAGAGAATTTCCCCTTACCATTATCCTGAATGACCGGGAATTGGCAACCTTACTTTGCTCCCCCAAAGATTTGGGGTATCTGGCTGTCGGCTTTCTTTACTCCGAGGGTCTGCTTGAGAGCAAGGACGGAATAAAGAAGATATCGGTTGATGATAAAAGGGGTGTGGTTCGGCTGGAAACAATTGAGGACAAGGGATTTACCCGGGATATTTTGTTTAAGAGGGTTGTTATATCTTCGGCGTCTGGAAAGGGGGCTTCTCTTTACAACGCAGCTGATGCTGCCAGCCAGAAAATAGAGTCCCGGATGAAAATATCAGCCGATGAAGTCTCCGCATTAGTAGAGCGATTTCAACACAGATCTCAGCTTTATCTGGCAACGGGGTGTGTTCATAGTGCTGCCTTATGTGATACAAAAAATACCCTGGTCTTTACTGAGGATATAGGCAGGCATAGTGCCATTGACAAAATCTTTGGCAAATGCCTCCTGGAAAATATACCTACCGATGAGCGGGTGATGATAACCAGTGGTAGAATTTCCTCGGAGATATTGCGTAAGGTGGCTAGAAAACGTATCCCTATAATCATCTCCATTGCTGTACCGACTAATCTGGGAGTGAGGATAGCCGATAAATTGGGCATCACGCTAATTAGCTCCGTCAGGGGAAAGAGGATGAATATCTGTGCCAACGGATGGAGGGTAACTACAGGTGGGGGATAGGAGTACCGTAATCTTTAACCCAGCGGCAACAGGTCAATTGTGGGGTTTGTCTGAGTTCTGCTAGGCTAAGCTCTCGTCACTGGCGCTAGGGGTAGTAACAGTGTAGGGCCGGCCTTACGTTTCAGGTAGGACCTTGTATATTTAACCGGGAAGGAATAGACGATTTGGACCTTAGGGTGCTCCAGACAAAAAAGAAATACACCTACAACCTGTGGTTTTGTCCCGAAAGGACCGATTGCCATATTGAGTGAACCCCTCGTGTCGTTATAAATAGACTCCAGCACACTCTTAACAGCGTATGGGCTATCGGCTGGTATGTCTCTTACTTCTACAGATGGTTGCGAAAGCAGGTAAGAATTGTTTTCATGGGCATATTTCAGGTAGTCCTGCTTGTCGAAGCGTGGGGGATTAGTTATCAGGGCAATTGTCTTTGAGGGATTGAAGTGCTGCCATACTGCCAGAGACCGCTCGGACTCAAAGCCCAGAAGTAGTATAAGAATGGTTTGCTTATCGTAGGAAATATTGCCGAAGAAGTTATGTATCGTGGTAATCTGCTGAACCCCCCGAGTAAGTTTAGCTGGTAAGTATTTCTGTGTTGTGTGAAGGAGTCGGGGAAGCCCCAGATTTAACTCAACCACGAGATAGTGAAGAAGCTCAAACAGGTAAATCTTGGTAAAGCCACTGATATCAATAGTAATGAAGGGTTCCTCAGGATCTCTGGGTTTACACTGCTGCCAGATATTTTTTAACTGAGTAATGCCTTCAATTGGATTATCCCTCTGGCATCTGATAACAAAGCTACCCTCGGTAGTTCTTTTACTCAGCTCACTCTGCAATCTGAATAGGTTGGTTTCAACCTGTTTCTTGTATAGCGTATCCTCAATAAAGAAAATTACGGCAAATCTTGTCCTGAAATCAGCACTCCCTTTGGATATGCTTGAGACGCACCTATCTTCAAAGCTGGCACAACAGATAAAAAGGTCATCGGGGCCGTATTCGTTCAACTTGGTCAGATGTTCAATTTCAACCGGTTCTTCAGTGGTCTTCACCTTAATCAACCCCTCTGCATATCAAGGTTTATTCCATCAATAACCTGTTGGTGATACTATAAATGCCTCAGAGACCATTGTCAATCACTCTCCCGGGGTAGGCAGCTAATGTAGGGAATCCATTAGGAAAGATAGGTTGACTTCTATTCACCCCTGTGCTATGATGTTTAAAATTAAATAATTATAGGGTGCCTGAGCGCAAGCAAGGGCTTAAATGGAAGGCAAGTCCGGTGTGAATCCGGCGCAGTCCCGCCTACTGTAACTGAGGGCTGATAGCTCCTCAGAAGTCAGAACGCCAGCCTTTATTCGTTATTACCTCCGCGGAGATGGGGGGCAGGAGATTTTGAGATCCCCTTGTTCTGCCAACGAGGGGATTTTTTATATCTAGAAGTTGCTCGGGATGGAAATGGATGCTGAGTAAGCTAGGGCGCAGTAACCGATTAATCTTGATTTTGCTACTATTGAGCGGAGGCTTGGTTATCGCATTGTTGTTGGCCAGCGCCTTTGGGGCGGTAACTGTCTCTTTGCCTGATATATTGAAGATGTCTCTTAACAAGATAGCCGTTTCTGATTTTTCACCCACTTGGAGAGCAGTAGATGAGACTATTATATTTCAGATCAGACTGCCCCGGGTGATAGGTAGCGCCTTAGTTGGAGCGGCGCTGGCTACAGCTGGGGTGCTCTTTCAGGGTCTGCTGCGCAATCCTATGGCTGACCCTTACATCATTGGGACGTCGGCCGGTGCTGCTCTAGGGGCGACTATAGCTATGATGCTACCGATAAATCTGGCCTTTCTTGGCTTTGGTCTTGTGCCAGTGGCAGCCTTTCTGGGTGCTTTGACTACGGTGATTCTCGTCTATAATCTGGCACGGGTAGGCGGCAAGACGCCCATTATCAGCATGCTCTTAGCCGGCTTTGTCGTTAGCGCTCTGCTGGCCGCAGTTATGGCATTTATGATGTCAATGAGTGACAGATTTGGCTTGAACCTTCGCTCAGTTTATTCCTTTCTTATGGGTCATATTTCGGTAACTAGCTGGATACAGATAGCCATTGTTGCTCCGCTGGTCATCGGCGGTATTATTGCCGCCCGATTTTTCGCTTTCCGTTTGAATGCCTTTGCTCTGGGGGAAGAGGGCGCTGCTTATCTGGGTATTGAGATTGAGCGAGATAAAATAATCATCCTGGCTTTGGGCTCTCTACTCACCGCGGCCGCTGTTTCTATCAGTGGGTTGATTGGTTTTGTCGGACTAGTGGTGCCTCATGCTGTGCGCCTGAGTTTGGGACCAGACCATCGGCTTCTGTTGCCGGCCTCAGCGTTAGCCGGCGCTGTCTTTTTAGTTATCGCCGACCTTTTAGCCCGTATTATCCTGATTCCAGCAGAAATTCCGGTAGGCATTATTACCGCTATTATTGGTGCTCCTTTCTTCATTTACCTGCTAAGGCACACCAGAAGGGAGTATGCTTTCTGATGGTCAGCTTGCAAGCTCGACAGGTTTTCTTTTCCTACCTTAACGGGCTGGTTTTACATAACATTAACCTTTCTATTAAGGCGGGCGAGATGGTGGGTTTGCTCGGTCCTAATGGCTCAGGTAAGACCACCCTGATTAAGTTAGCCAGTGGTGTTCTGAAACCCAAACAGGGTGAGATTAAGCTGGATGGCTCCAGTTTAAGGCAATTGAGCCGAAAGTCCATAGCTCGCAGTGTGGCGGTGGTTCCACAGCACTTTAACATTCCCTTTGCCTTCACTACTGCTGAGGTAGTGATGTTGGGGCGGACTCCCTTCCTTAAAGCCTTTGTTGAGGGAAGCGAGGTTGACAGGCAGTTTGTGGCTAGCGCTTTAGAGTTGGTTAGTATTAGTGAGTTGAAGGAGCGCCGCTTTGATGAGCTGAGTGGTGGCGAGAGACAAAAGGTTGTTCTGGCTATGGCGCTGGCCCAGCAGCCCAAGCTGCTACTCCTTGATGAACCCACATTGCACCTGGATATCACCCATCAGGTAGAAATCCTGGAGTTAGTGAGAAGGCTTAATGTTGAGCGAGGGCTTACGGTTATGGCGGCCATGCATGACCTTAATCTGGCAGCGCTTTACTTTGACCGTCTAATCCTGCTTAAGGAGGGTAGGGTTTCGGCTGACGGACCTCCGGCTCAGGTTTTAACTGAGGACAGAATAAGGGAGGTCTTTTCGGCCCCGGTTAGGGTGGAGCCGCACCCGGTAACCGGTGTTCCCCACATAGTCATTATACCTAAAGGAAATGATACCAAGCAGCCGTAGTTGAGACTGCTTCGCTTCTTTTAGTGCTAATCGTCAATGATGAATATGTCATCCATCGTAGTTTTCAAGGCCTTAGCCACGTTGTGAGCCAGCTTCAGCGAGGGATTATATTTCCCCCGCTCTAAAAAGATAATAGTTTCCCGTCTGACTCCCACCATCTCAGCCAGTTTTTCCTGTGTTAGATTATATTTAGCCCGGTATTCTCTTATTCTTGTTTTCATGGTTGTGGCAGTGAACATACTCCCCTATACTTTCATGAAGCCTTGCCGAATAGTCCTTTAACAAACATAACCAGACTACCAATGAGTCCTACAGCCAGCCCCACCACCGATAAAAGGGCAATGAAGAAAAAGACGGGCTCATCCCCCAGGCCAACCCTCTCCCAGAAGCCCTCACCGAACCAGAGTTCGCCCAGACCGTAAATTACATTATGCAGGAAGACGCTAATAATAAAGACACCCAGCGATATTCCGGCTACCAGCAGGAATATCCTCAGCATTTTTAATTTACCTGCGTCCGCCTTGGGTTTTACCCGGTCATAGAAAAGATAGGAGAACAGGTATATTGCCCCGGCGGATAAAAATAGACCGCTAAGAATATATATTGTGTTGGGAGCCTCGGTTAGACGTACACTAAATGGTAACATTAAGAATAACAGGGCTATGACCAGGAAGATAAACCCGTTTCGTATTGACTTGCTGATATTGCCCTGTATCCTTTCATCAACTGGGGGCAGCTTTCTCCTTCTTATTAAAGACCATAGTTCTCGGTGACCCAGGAGTAATGCTCCAACTATAAGGGCAATGGTAACATAGTACGCCTCTATGGAGATAAGTATCAGGGCTACTATAATGGCCGTGATGGAAACAGCTAAAATTGCTCTCCTCGTTTTCATTGCATTATCCTCTATAGTTATCTATTTCTAACATATATACAGGCTCTTGTCAAAGACCTCAGGGGCTTATAAGAGGTATTCTGAACCTGTTTAAATGGCTTAGTTTGTCTGATGTTATTTATTTCTAACATTACTTAATGCTAACGTTATAAATCTATACAATCCGGGATAAAAAGCGCTTTTCAGGTAGGAACTAATAGACAGGATTAGATACAGAGGCTATAATCTCAGATGAATATGAGTGTTCAACCTAAATTGTGTGTTCTTTTCCACCGTGAGGAGATAGAGGCCACGGTTAAAAGCCTGGCGACTGAAATAGAGAGGGATTACCGGGGCAGGCATCCCCTTCTGATAGGTATTCTCAAGGGCTCATTCGTATTTATGGCTGACCTGCTCCGGCTGCTTGATTTTCCGCTGGAAGTGGAGTTTGTCCGATTGTCTAGCTATGGTAGCGGTAAGCAGAGCTCGGGGAGGATTAAGGTAGTGCAGGGGCTTCGCTCTGCAATTAAAGACAGGGATGTACTGGTAGTTGAAGACATAGTAGATACCGGACTTACCGTTTCATTCTTCCTGGATTATCTAAGGAAGAGAAAACCGGCTTCCTTGAAACTGTGTACTCTGACTGATAAACCTTCCCGGCGACAAGCCCCGGTTACCATTGACTATCTGGGTTTCACTGTCCCCGACGAGTTTTTGGTCGGCTATGGCTTGGATTGGTGTGAGAAGTTCCGTAACCTTCCTGATATATGCGTTCTGGAGAACGGGGAGCAAATTTAATGAAACTGGCTAACCTGATCTCGGTTGCTAAAGGGGAGCTCCCCGCTGATCTCATTCTGGCTAATGCCCGGGTGGTAAACGTTTTTACCGGCGAGATAGAGCCGGGCAATGTAGCTATCTGTGGGGACAGGGTTGCCGGGGTAGGGGATTACCGCCAGGCCAGGCAGGTGCTGGATTTACGAGGCAAGTATCTGGCTCCCGGTCTCATTAACGGGCATACTCATCTGGAAAGCTCTATGCTTGATGTCGGTCAATATGCTCGGGCAGTGATGCCGCGGGGCACCCTGGCAGTGGTTACTGACCTTCACGAGATAGCTAATGTCTGTGGGCTGGAGGGGATAAGATATGTTCTGAGCCGTGCCCGTCGCTTGCCCATGGAACTGTTTCTCATGGCTCCTCCCTGTGTGCCCGCTAGCCATCTGGAGACCTCAGGGGCTAGCCTTGATGCCGAGGCTCTTCGTCAGGTTCTCAGGTGGAAGGGCTGTATCGGGCTGGGGGAGGTGATGAACTTCCCCGGAGTACTCGGTGCCGACGAAGGTGTTTTGGGTAAGATTGAACTTGCCCGGGGTAAGGTTGTTGATGGCCATGCCCCTGGTGTTACCGGGAAAAATCTCAGCGCCTATATTGCTGCCGGCATTCACTCTGACCATGAATCTGTTTCCCTTGACGAGGCTAGGGATAAGCTGAGGCAGGGGATGTATGTCATGATTAGAGAGGGCTCGTCGGAGAAGAATCTGGATGCCTTACTGCCTCTGGTCACCGATAAAACCTATAAAAGGTGTTTTTTTGTGGTTGATGACCGTAGTTGTGTTGACCTGCTAAGGGACGGTGATATTGATGCTGTGGTACGAAAGGCAATTCATCTGGGGCTTGACCCGGTGCGGGCTATCCAGATGGCTACAGTCAATGCTGCCGAATATTTCAGGCTGGATGGACTCGGGGCAATAGCCCCCGGTTATATCGCTAATCTAATCGTGATTGGTGATTTAGCTAACCTGCCGATAGACATGGTTTTTTTTCACGGGCAACTAGTAGCCAAGCAGGGAAAGCCTCTATTCCCTCTACAAGAGTCGAACGCCAGAGGATTAACCAAGACAGTAAATATTAAACCCTTTGATATAAAGGCACTAAAGCTGCCAGTATCGGGGGAAACCGAGCCGGTTATTGAGCTTGTCCCCGGTCAAATAATTACCAAAAAGAGGGTAGAGAAGGTTAAGGCTTCTGATGGCGTTGTCGTACCTGACATTAGCCGGGATATTCTAAAGCTGGTGGTCGTGGAGAGGCATAAGGCTACGGGTAATATTGGTCTGGGGCTGGTTAGTGGATTTGGCCTGAAGAAAGGGGCTCTGGCCTCCTCCATTGCCCATGATTCCCATAATATTATCGCCGTCGGCACCAATGATAAAGATATATTCAACGCGATTAAGGAGGTTGAGAGGTTACAGGGAGGTCTGGTGGTGGTTGCTGAGGGCAGGGTGTTAGCCAGTTTAGGCTTACCTATCGCCGGCCTATTATCTGATGAGCCGCTGGAGGTGGTGGTAAGCAAGCTGGAGAAGTTGGAACGGTTAGCTATGGATTTAGGAGCGACATTGCCCTCGCCGCTGGCAACCCTTTCTTTCCTGGCGCTGCCGGTAATCCCCGAACTCAGGCTAACCGACCTGGGCCTGGTAGATGTGGGCGAGTTCAGGGTAATCAGGTGAGTATATTGAATATAGCTTAACTCTTATTCCATTTTCAACGAAGCTGGACATCATAATGAATAGTGAATATCGTTTTCCATATGGTGATTCTTTTTTAAGGGCTCATATCCCGGCGGAGAACATTTCTTTCGTTCTGGAGAAACGCGAGCTTGATGGCATTGATAATGAGCGTGAAGCCATAACAAACAGCCTCAGGTCACCAATAGGTTGCTCTCCTCTCAGTGAGCATGTTCATAAAGATGATAAGGTTGTAGTAATAGTTACGGATAATACAAGGGCGTGTCCCGATGACAGGCTACTTCCACCAATACTGGCTGAACTGGAACAGAAAATACCCAGAGATAACATCACCATAATAGTTGCTCTTGGCCTACATCCTCCTCTGGATAAAGACGCCCTGATTAAAAAGCTGGGTAAACATATTATCGAGAACTATAGGGTGGTAAATCACGATGTTAACGATACTGTATATATAGGCACAACTTCTAGGGGCACCCCTGTTGAGATAAACAGGCGGGTGATTGAAGCCGATTTCCGTATCAGTACGGGGTTTATTGAGCCGCATTTCTTTGCAGGTTTTTCAGGAGGCAGGAAAAGCATTGCCCCCGGGGTGTTCAGCGTGAGGGCAGCACATAAAAATCATGGATACAAAATGATAGACCATCCGCTGGCTAGGGCTGGTGTCCTTAAAGGAAATCCGGTACATGAAGATATGGTAGAACAGGCAAAAATGGCTAAACTCAACTTCATAGTAAATGTGCTATTAAATAAGAGCAAAGAAATCACTCATATAGTGGCGGGAGACCCCGTTATGGCTCATGAAAAAGGATGTGAGATAGAGAAAAATACTACCGCTGTTAGGGTAGGCCATAAGGTGGACATCACGATTACTTCGAATAGCGGGGCGCCCCTAGACCTGGATCTGTATCAGACCTGCAAGGGTATAGATAATGCCTCGCAGATAACCCGGGATGGTGGAATCATAATAATAGCTTCTTCATGTAGTGCGGGTGTGGGCCCAAGAGAATTCTTGGAGTTACATAGGTCTGCTCATTCTGCTAAGGAAGTGTTACAGAATATCAGGCGTGAGGAGCCCATGGGTGTGGAATGGCAAAACCAGGTTCTGGCACGTGTTCAACTAAAAAATGATGTCTACCTGGTGTCAGGCCTTGAAGATAGTACAGTCCTTGATATGATGATGCTACCAGTCCGCACGATTGAAGCAGGCCTTGAAAAAGCCTTCAGAGTTTTGGGGAGAGATGCCGAGGTGGCAATTATTCCGGAGGGGCCTTTGATTCTTCCCATCCTGGATAGTTAAAACAGGTTACGCAGCGGTATACGAGGAATGACTTTTTAATATACCCCAATAATAGCTTTGTCAACACATCTTCATAACCTCCACACCTGCTGCTAGCGAAGTATTATGCCAAACCTCTAGCTGTCTCTTTATCATCTGCCCGCTGCTTAGAAGGCACTTTTCCAATTCTTAAAGATTCCTGTCTATTCTTGCCTCAACCTAATTCCGAGATTGTGCCGTGCATGATGAAAGGTAGAATTAAAACTTACTCTAAGACCTTTGCTTCCGCTTGATAGTTCGAATCCCCTCAGTTAGAGTATGTGCACTTTTTGTTGATACAATGTAGACTAGATGCTCCTGAGGTTGCGGATAATTTCTCCGATACCGGGTCTTTTCCCGTACATGAGCAGGTAAATTCGGAAAGCTCTGATAGCTAAGAACATAACCAAAATAACAGAGAGCACCAGTACCGCTATACTGACCGCCAGTTCCCAGGCGGCAATATCGCTCACGCCCAGCCTCAGCATCGCTGCCACAGGAGCCGTGACAGGGAAAATAGTCAGCACTACCCAGATGGGGCTGTTCGGGAAAATAAATAGCAGAGAGGAGAACCAGAGGGGCGAAATGGCGAGAAGTGAATAAATCAGAGACATCTGTTGTCCCTCCCGGGCGTTGGGGCTGATGGCGCCGACACCTGCCGAAAGCGCGGCGAATAATAAATAACCCAGGATGAAATAGACTATCCCTAGAACGAGGAAGTTAGCCGGTATTTGTATCGTGCTGAAAAAACCGCCGAAAGTGGATGAGGCCAGGTTCAGCAGGAGTGGTGCCGAGACCAGCCAGACAACCACCTGCGCCAGCCCGGCGGCACCCAGTCCCAAAACCTTACCAATGAGTAGTTGCCTGGTGGAAACAGAGGAGAGCAATACTTCGATAAGGCGGCTCTCTTTCTCTTCTCCCAGTCCCTGCACCATGTAACTGGCAAAGAAATTCAGGGAGAGGGCCAGTAGTAGGCTGAAAATACCGGGAATGATAACATTGCCGAACCCACCCTGCTCGGTAGCTAAGGCACCGACTTCGGTAAGTCTAGTCACCACCAGGTTTAAAGGCGATTCTATCCGGTATACCGTTTCTGGCGGTACTTTTCCCGCTAACATATTATTGGTGAGGAAATTTTTGATGACCGCGGCGATGACCGGGGGTGTTTGCAGCTGTTTCTCTAGGGTATAACGGTTAATTACCCCGGTTGACATATAGTCTGACGGAATGACGAAATACTCGGGAAAATCACCATTAATCAAGGCGGCTGTAGCTCCATCAGGTGTGCCGAAGCGGACCAGCTCTATATTCCCCTGGGTAGTATACTGGTCGAATCCGCCGGCTTCATCGACATAACCGATGCTGGTTGTTTCTACAACCGGTGGCTCACCGGTTGTAGATATGATCTGGAAAACGCCTATGGCCAGGAGGGCTAAGACCGGCACGATAAGGGTCACAATGATAAACCCCTTCCTCTTTATCGTGTGCAGGAATTCATGCCGGAATATCAACAGTGTCTTATTCATGATTCTTACCTGCCACCTTCAGAAATATTTCGTTCAGTGAAGGAGTGGCTATTTCAAAGCGGTTGATTAACATACCACGGCTTACCAGGCGCTCCAGAACCTGCTGGGGAGTTGCCTCTCCATCCAGCGTCAACTCCGTGTAGCCTCTTCGAGTGCGCTTACCGGTAACTCCCGGTATTTCCCCCAGTTCCCCTTTGCAATCCAGCAAGATTGAGTTACCTCTATATCTTGCTTTGATTTCACTCAGGTCACCGTAAAGGACAGCTTGTCCATTGTTTATCATTAAGATACGATCACAGAGTTCCTCCACCTGATTCATCTGATGTGTGCTTAGGATTACGGCTTTACCTTGATTCCTCAGGTCAGCGAACATCCCTTTCAATAACTCGGTGTTAACCGGGTCGAGACCGGCAAAGGGTTCATCTATGATAACCAGTTGCGGGTCATGGATAATAGTAACGATGAACTGGATAATCTGCGCCATACCTTTGCTCAGTTCCTCAATCTTCTTCCTTTTGCTGGCTAACATACCTGTTTGACTGAGCAGCTCATCGGCCTTTTCTCTGGCTAAGTGCTTGTCCATACCCTTGAGTGAGGCAAGGTAGACTATAGACTCAAGGACACCCAACTTTTTATACAGTCCTCTTTCCTCGGGCATGTAGCCGAGCCTATTCTTGCTAACTTCACTCAGCTTCTCGCCGAGGATGGTCACCTCGCCCGAGTCCGGCTTGATGATGTCCATCATCATTCGGATAGTGGTGGTTTTACCAGCACCATTAGGGCCAATAAGACCGAACATCTCACCCTGGGCGACAGAAAAGGACAGATCATTAACCACAGCCTGATCTGCGTAGGACTTGACTATATGATTAACTTCAACTGCAGGCATAGTAAAGGCAACCCTTTCAAATATTTATGTATGCATAATAGCACGTCAGTAATAGTTTTGTTAATTATGATAAATCGTCATTTAGTGTGCTTTACGCTTTTGAACAAACCATGGAAAGCTTAGCGAGAAGACTTTGGCTGGTGGAAGTTGGTTCTGTAGGAGATGACGAGTTCTCGGTATCGTCTCCCTAAATGGGCGACAATAGGCTTTAGTGGGTTAAAGTGTGATGTAAGCCTTGCAGGTCTCGAACTCTAAATATGAGTATTTAAAGCTGCACTGTTAGCAGTTATTGAATTTAATAAACGACAGAGTTATTGTTTGGACAAGTGGTTTGGTTAAGCAGATTATTGCGAAATTAAGGCTAAAAGTTAAGCAAATTGTTAAGCAAAAGGATAGAGTGAAAGGAGGAACCTTAAAAATGGGGAAAACCGTAGTTATTCTGGCGTCCCTGGAGCGATTCGAACGCTCGACCCGCTGCTTAGAAGGCAGCTGCTCTGTCCAACTGAGCTACAGGGACGTTTCCAACTATTCAAATGTAGCATGAGGCGCAGGGAAGGTCAAGACGGTGGTTTTTCCTCTTAAGCAGCTGTCCCCGTGCTAGCCCTCAGGCTCTCCATAAAGCCAGAATAGCTACAATGCTGAGTCCGACGCCGGCAATGATAGCCCCGGTCCAGCCGAGAAGACACAGACAGGTAACAATTGCGCCAGCAATTAGTACCCCGACAAAAATGGACAGGAAGGCATGCTTAAATTTCAGCCCGAAGAGAACGGCAGCCAACGAGCCTGTCCAGGCACCGGTTACAGGAAGAGGAATAGCAACAAATAAAACCAGACCAATTCGCTCATACCTGTTGATAATCTTTCCTTTCCGTCTAGTATGCTCAAAGAGCCAGTGGAACATCCTGTCAAAGACATCTATTTTGCTTAGAAGACGGGAAATAGCGTTAAGGAATAGTAAAAGAAAAGGCACAGGCAGGAGATTCCCAATGATAGCGAGCAAAAGGGCATAGTACCACGGGAAATGAAATAGGTTTATCGCTACTGGCAGCGCCCCTCTGAGCTCTAACACGGGCAGGGCAGAAATAGCCAGCACCACTAGTTCCTTAGAAAAACCTAAAGCGAGAAGCTCCTCAGGGGACACGTTTCTCCTTAGTGACTATAATAGCTCTTGTTCCAGAGGCTCCCTTTGAGGAGTGTAACAAATGAACATTATTAGCGTCAAGCTGGGTTAGGAGTGTGCTCAGCAGTCTCTTATCAGAGTATTAGCTTGACAATCATTTGCCTACATTGCTAGTATGAGTACACTTATGGCTTACATGTTATAAAAGCCTGGTTACAATTCAGGTGTCTGGGGGCACCTGATATTTTTTGTATTTACGTTTATAATTAGTTAGGGGTAACAAGATGGATAAGATGACAATCAGGGACATAGAGGTTGGTGGCAAAAGGGTTCTGGTTAGAGTTGACTTCAATGTTCCTTTAGGTAAGAAAAGGACTATAACTGATGACAGCCGTATTCGAGCGGCACTACCAACTATTAGATATCTTATTGGCCAGGGGGCAAGGGTTGTTCTGATTTCTCATCTGGGTCGGCCTAAGGGAAGGGTGGTTGATAAGTTACGGCTGAATGTTGTTGCCCAGCGCCTCTCACAAATCTTGGGGCAGCAAGTGGGAGTGGCTACAGATTGCATCGGCCCCGAAGTGGAGAACTCAGTAGCCAGCTTACAGAGTGGTGATGTTTTACTTCTGGAAAATCTTCGCTTTCATTCTGATGAGGAAACAGGCAGCGTCTCCTTCGCTCAAGCCCTGGCCCGGTTAGCCGACGTATTCGTTAATGATGCCTTCGGTACTTCCCACCGGGCTCATGCGTCAATAGTAGAGATTACCAATTATCTTCCGGCGGTAGCTGGCCTACTGCTTGAAAAAGAGGTGGAAGCCTTAAGCCATATTCTGCAGAATCCGGGTCATCCTTTCGCTACGCTTCTTGGCGGTGCCAAAATAAGTGACAAGGTGGACATGTTAGAAAATATTCTTAATAAGGTGGATCGCCTTTTAATTGGTGGAGCTATGGCAGCTACCTTTTTAAAAGCCAAATCCTATGAAATAGGGCAGTCCTTGATTGAGGCCGAAATGCTGGATACTGCTGTCAGGCTAATGAGAGAAGCGGCTAGCAATGGCGTGCACTTACTATTGCCGGTTGATGTGGTTATTGCTGATGAACTCAATGGTAAGACCAAAACCGAAATTGTATCTGTAAAAGATATACCAAAGAACATGATGATTGTAGATATCGGGCCGCAGACGATAAGAAATTTCCGCAGGGAATTGCGCAAATGCCAGACTGTTTTCTGGAATGGGCCAATGGGTATATCTGAGATACCGAAGTTCGCCAAGGGAACTAGAGCTATGGCTAGGCTCTTAGCCAATCTCGGTGCTATCACAGTTGTTGGGGGAGGGTCTACTGCTGAGGTAGTAGTAGAGATGAAGCTGGCTGACAAGATGACCTTCGTATCTACCGGTGGTGGGTCTTCACTTAGATTTCTCGCTGGAGAAACCCTGCCCGGGGTGAAGGCGTTGCTCACCAAGAAACTGGCTCTGGAAGGTAACCTAGAGCTAATAAGTAGCGTTGCCAAGACCTCACTCTCAAAGATTGTATTACTGGTCCTTGACGGCTTAGGTGGGCTGCCTAATCCAGAGACAGGTAAGACAGAATTAGAAACAGCTCATACCCCAAACCTTGATAGGTTAGCAGCTAAAGGTGTGTGTGGTCTTAGCGACCCGGTGAGCATGGGAATAACCCCGGGTAGTGCACCGAGTCACTTGGCTCTGTTTGGTTATAATCCTGTAAGCTTTGGCATTGGTCGCGGTGTGCTGGAAACACTGGGAATAGACTTTGACCTTCAACCAGATGATATTGCTGCTCGAGGAAACTTCTGTTCAGTGAATGCAATGGGGTTAATCACTGACCGCCGGGCAGGTCGCATCACTACCAAGAAATGTATTGATCTGTGCCAGTTATTGGATGGGCTGGTAATAGAGGGCGTCAAGGTTTTTGTTCGTCCGATAAGGGAGCACCGATTTGTAGTGGTATTTCGTGGAGATAGCCTTGCTGCTGATATCAGCGACTCTGACCCCCAGCAGACGGGGCTGGCGCCGATGGTTATTATTGCCAAAAGCCCTGGGGCTAACCGAATGGCTAGAATCACCAATGAATTCATAATTCAGGCCAAGGCTATCCTCGCCGAACATCATCCTGCCAATATGGTTCTCCTCCGTGGTTTCTCCATGCAACCGCAATTCCCGACAATGAGAGAGATTTACCAATTGAAGCCGGCAGTCATTGCCAGCTATACTATGTATCGTGGACTGGCTAAGTCAGTTGGTATGGAGATTCTGGAGACGGGAACCACTATTAAAAATGAATTTGCAACATTGAAACGGAATTACGCTGACTATGATTTTTTCTTCGTGCATATAAAGGGAACTGACTCGGCTGGTGAAGATGGTGACTTTAACAAAAAGCTCAGTATTATAGAGCAGGTTGATAAGGCTATATCTGGCCTGGTGAGTCTTGAGCCTGATGTTATTGTGGTTACCGGTGACCATTCAACGCCGGCTGTGCTCAAAGAACATAGCTGGCATCCGGTACCGGTTCTTCTGTATTCTAAATGGTGCCGCCCTGATAAAGTAAGCGAGTTTTCTGAGTCGGCTTGTGTTTCTGGGGGGTTGGGACGGTTCTCGGCTACTCAGATTATGCCTCTGGCTATGGCTAATGCTCTGAAGCTCAACAAATTTGGTGCTTAGGAGGCTAAGATGCGTACAATTATGATTGCCGGCAATTGGAAGATGAATACCATATTGGATGAAGCTGTAGCATTGGTCAATGAGATGCGCCAGGGGCTTGACCGGATAGATAATGTTGACAAGATGATTTGCCCGCCCTTTATTTCCCTGGCTGCGGTCAGGGAGTCAATCAAAAGAAGCTCAATAAAACTGGGGGCGCAGAATATATACTTCGAAGAAAAAGGTGCCTACACCGGGGAGGTTTCACCGCTGATGCTTGCCGACCTGTGTGAATTTGTTATTATTGGCCACTCGGAGCGGAGACAGTATTTCAATGAGACTGGAGAGATCGTTAACAAAAAAATCCGGGCAGCATTGAAGGTTGGGCTTAAGCCTATTTTGTGCGTAGGGGAAAAATTAGGAGAGAATGAGGCCGGGAGGACGGAGGAGATAGTAAGCGGGCAGGTAAAGGCATCCTTAGCCGGAATAGATTATCCCAGCGGCTTGATTGTAGCCTATGAACCAATCTGGGCTATCGGCACGGGCAGAGCGGCCACTGGTAAGCAGGCAAACGAGACAATTGGTCTTATTCGCCGTAATATTGCTGAATTGTACGGCGAAAGAGCTGGCCAGGATGTACGTATTCTGTACGGAGGTAGTGTCGCCCCGGCCAATGCTACCGAGTTTATAAGCCAGCCTGAGATAGATGGTGCCCTTGTCGGTGGGGCGAGTCTGAAGGCGGACCAGTTTTTGGGTATAGCCAAACAAGCTGCGGAGATTAAAAATCGTTTATCAGGATAAACGAAGCAGATATCCAAAACAACTCTGGAAATTAGACGGGTAAGATTGAATCATCTGGTAGCCATAGTTGGTCCTACTGGTATAGGCAAGAGCAAGCTGGCTCTTCACTTGGCCCAGACTTTTGAGGGTGAGATAGTAAGTGCTGACAGCCGACAGGTATACTGCCATATGGATATTGGCACGGCTAAGCCCACTCGTGAAGAGCTTTCTCTTGTGCCTCACCATCTTATTAATATAGTTAACCCTGATGAGGATTTTAGTCTGGCTCAATATCAAGAGCTAGCCTGTAGAGGCATCGGTGATATTCATAAGCGGAACAAGTTGCCTATATTGGTGGGTGGCAGCGGGATGTATGTATGGGCAGTATTAGAAGGCTGGGGGATACCACCAGTCCCACCTGACCCGGAATTCAGACGCAGCCTGGAGGAGAGGGCAGCCGGGGGTGGTGGGGATAAGCTCTATCAGGAGCTGGAGGCGGTTGACCCGGTAGCCGTGCAGAGGATTGACCGGCGTAATGTCCGCCGTGTTATAAGGGCCCTTGAAGTCCATAGGGATACTGCCACCCCCTTCTCGCAGCTTCAATATAAGAAGCCACCACCCTTTAATACTCTCGTAATAGGTCTGACTACAGACAGGGCAGAGCTGTATCGCAGAATTGACTCAAGGGTTGATGAGATGATAGAGCAGGGTTTGGTGGACGAGATGAAAAAGCTGATGAATATGGGTTATGATTATAACATGTCAGCTATGTCGGGTATAGGCTATAAGCAAATTGGTATGTTTCTTAAGGGTAGGTTAACTTTAGCTACAGCTGCACAGCAGATTAAGTTTGAGACCCACCGGTTTGTTCGGCACCAATATAGCTGGTTTCGGTTGAAAGACGAGAGAATACACTGGTTTGATGTACAGGGCAGGGTGGATTCAGGAATTAGTAGACTGATAGTCAGTTTCATAAAAGGGGGATAGGGCTAACCAATATGAATTTTACCAAGGTGCAGGGTGCTGGTAATGACTTTATACTGGTGGAAGCCAGCGAGATAAATCCGGACTGGGCTCAGATGGCAGTGGCTATGTGTAACCGTCACTTTGGCATCGGTGCCGATGGCCTGCTGGTGCTGCTGCCTTCAAAGCCGGCCGATTTCCAGATGCGTATGTTTAACCCTGACGGCTCTGAGGCCGAAGCCTGCGGTAATGGACTAAGGTGCCTGATTAAATACGTTATCGAGATGGGGCTGGGCGAAAGCGGGGCTCAGGAGATATCAGTAGAAACAGTAGCCGGTATAAGGAAGACCAGGATTTATAGGGGCAAAGGTAAGACAGTCAAAATTCAGGTCGGCATGGGCAAACCCAAGTTTGGTGCTAAGGATGTCCCGGTGGCAATGGAGCCAGGGGGCAAGTCTTTAATTGACATAAAGTTATTAAGCCATAATGTATCTATAGAAGGCAGAGAATTACTCCTGCACTTTGTCTCTATGGGGAATCCGCATGCCGTTTATTTTTGGCAGTACCCCGTATCTGACTTCCCGTTGTCCCAGCTGGGGCCAGAGGTCGAGCAGCATAAAATGTTTCCTGACAGGATAAATTTTGAGGTAGCCAAGGTAATAAGCCGGCAGCAAATAGAAGCCCGGGTGTGGGAGCGGGGAGCAGGGGAGACGCTGGCTTGTGGCAGTGGTGCCTGTGCCGTGGCTGTCGCTGCCCGGCTGCTTGATTATGTTGATAATAAGGTGGACATAAAATTACCCGGCGGTATATTGGAAGTAGAGTGGGATAAAGCAGGGGAGGTATTACTGAGTGGTCCGGCGGAAATAGTATTTACCGGTGAATGGTCAAAATAAAGCTTATCTATTGAGGTGTAGCCGAGATGAAAATAGCCAGGCGAGTAGAAAATTTACCACCGTATCTCTTTGTGGAGATTATCAAAAAGATTAACGAGAAAAAGGCTAAGGGTGAAGAGGTAGTTAGTTTTGCTATCGGTGACCCGGATATGCCCACGCCCTCTCATGTCATCGAGAGGCTATGCCAGGCATCCCAGGACCCGGCAAACCATCGCTACCCGGAATCGGACAGTTTACCAGAATTGCGTCAGGCTATAGCTGAATGGTATAAAAAGCGCTTTGATGTCTCTCTTGATGCTGATACCGAGGTATTGCCTCTCATTGGAGCCAAGGAAGGCATTGCTCATATCGCCCTGTGCTTTATTGACCCGGGAGATATTGCTCTGGTAACTGACCCGGGCTATCCCGTCTATTCGATAGGTACCATGTTAGCTGGCGGTGAGTCTTACTATATGCCCCTCACCAAGGAGAATAATTTTCTGCCTGACCTGGATAATATACCTGAAGATATAGCCCAAAAGGCTAAGTGTATGTGGATAAATTATCCCAATAATCCTACCGGGGCTGTGGCTGACCTTAATTTTTTTAACCGGACAGCTAAGTTTGCTCAGCAACATAACATAATTGTTTGCCATGATGCTCCCTATACCGAGGTTGCCTTTGATGGTTATCAACCGGTGAGCTTCATGCAAGCCGATGGGGCTAAGCAGGCAGGGGTGGAGTTTCATTCGCTATCCAAGAGCTATAATATGACTGGCTGGCGGATAGGAATGGTGGTCGGTAATGCGGAGATAGTGGGCGCCCTGAAAACGCTTAAGTCAAATCTGGATTCAGGGATTCCACAGGCTATTCAGTATGCTGCCGTTGAGGCTTTGACGGGACCCCAAGATTGTATTGAGCAGCACAATGATATTTACCAGAGGCGCCGCGACTTAGTTGTTGATATGCTGCACAGTATCGGCGTTGAAGCGGAAACACCAAAGGCAAGCCTGTATGTCTGGGCCAAGGTTCCTGAGGGCTACACCTCTGTAGAATTCACCAATGATTTATTGGAGCAGGTTGGGGTTGTGGTTACCCCGGGGATAGGCTATGGCAAGAATGGTGAAGGCTATGTGCGGTTATCGCTGACTATCCCGGATGCAGGGCTGGTGAAGGGTTTGTCGCGGTTATCCGGTTGGCGTGATACTAGAAACAAGTTCAGGGCAAAGAGGTAACTTGACATAACAACTCCTTTATGAGAATAAGGGGAGGGCAGCATCTCTAAAGGAACTGTAATTACCCGGGCATCTCCAGAACGAGCATTTTTGGTAGCAGTAGCTACCAAGGGAAGCGCTGATAGATGGCCAGCGGAGAACTCTATTGAGGAGCTTGCCCAACTATCCAAGACAGCCGGGGCCGATGTGGTAGGCAGATTTATCCAGCGCTTACACGTACCCTCGAAAATACACTATATAGGCAAAGGCAAGCTGGACGAACTGCTGTCTCTAAAGGGCAGTGTAAACTATGATGTAGTAATCTTTGATGATGAGCTTTCGCCATTGCAGCAGCGAAATCTGGAGGAGACACTGCGGGTAAAGGTCATTGACCGTGCTGCTCTGATTCTGGATATCTTTGCTAGGCGGGCCCAAACCCACGAAGGGCAGATGCAGGTAGAACTGGCCCAGCATGAATACCTCTATCCTCGCCTTGCCGGGCAGTGGAGCCATCTGGAAAGGCTCGGCGGCGGCATCGGCACCCGCGGCCCCGGCGAATCACAGCTTGAAACTGATAGGCGTATTATCCGCCAGAAAATACATCGGTTAAAAGCAAAGATTGAAGAGGTGAGGAAACAGCGCGGACTGTATCGTAAGCAGCGTAAGCGAAGCGGTATTCCTGTGGTATCCCTGGTGGGCTACACTAATGCCGGTAAAAGCACCTTGCTGAATGCTCTCAGCCAGGCTGATGTGTTTGTGGGGGACAAGCTCTTCGCCACTCTAGACCCAACCACCCGGCGCCTAACCCTCCCTGATAAGAGTACGGTTTTATTGAGCGACACCGTTGGCTTTATCCAGAAACTACCGCCCACAATTATAACTGCGTTTCGGGCAACCCTTGAAGAACTGAACGAAGCTAATATGCTCATTCATGTGGTTGATTTAACTTCCCATAATGCCCCGGAGCAATGCCAGACCGTAGAGGATATTCTTACTGACCTCAACCTGACGGATAAGCCCCGGATTACGGCACTGAATAAAATTGACTTGCTTTTGAATAACGGCAGGACATGGGATGAAGAATCAGCCATTGACTATCTTTCTGACCGGGATGGTGTAACCAGTGAAAATACGGTGCTCATCTCGGCGGAAAAGAAATGGGGGCTGACCGGACTTCTTGAGATGCTTAACCGCCGGCTTGACCCCCGCTGCCCAGACGACTTAGCCAGCCCCTTAAAATAGGACGCTCTCAAATCAAAATCTGGACCCCTAAAAATCTTTTTGAGTAGATTAAACTACCTTGGGGATAGAAAAGCCCCAAAAAGCCTCGATTTTTTGCCTCTCATTTTATCTTTTTGGGGTGGGGGTAGTTCTTCATCAGGTCAGGTTTTTTAGATGTCTTCGTAGCACCATGTGGGACAGCGACAAAACAATGCTACTGGTAATAACCGCGATCATTGCGCTGGTTGAGAAACCGGCCATGGCGATACCGAGGGCTGTCCCACTTGCCGGCGGGTGCTCAAAGTCTAGGGCTACCATTAAGAAAATGGAAATGCCGACGGCAAACGCGCAAACAGCAATAAAGGAAAAGGTTGTCTGGTGTGGAATCAGTGCAACCAGCGAACCACAAACAAGGCCGGTAATATGACCTCCTATCACTCTCCTCGGACTGGCCGTAATGTTGTCGGGCATGGTGAATACGATGAAGGCGGTGGCACCGATTGAGGCTATTATCACTGCCTGTTCCATGGACAATGCTAAAAGCACGATGGCCAGCACGATAATGGCAATGAGGCTTTGATAAATGTAATTTTTCCAGAGTCGTTTAAATTCTCCCCGTGTCCTCCTCCATTCCCGCCGAAAGAATTTCTTTATCATAAGAAACATGTAGACCACTCCCTTCCATGAATCAATAAAGTAATTTTACACCTAATGGCTGGCGAATTTCCATAGTTTAGCTATCCCCGGAAAGTGACACCCTGATTATAATATACAAGAGGTTTGTCCCTAAGCGTAGAAGTCAGAAAATTATAGTAACTTTATATAGATGATTTAGCTTCAGGTAGTACTAGTTGGTACCACCTTATCTTTTATAGTGGTGAGAAGTTAGTTAGCAAAATTGTTAGCAATTTTATTGTCAAAATAATCAATTGGTTGTATTATGTATTATAGTATGTAAGTACAAGGTAGTGTAGGAAATAGAATAAGTATAAATATTTAGGTGGTTGAGTGTAAAATAAAGGAGGGATACTGAATTATGTGGAAAAAGAAAGAGGAGAAGAAAGAGGAAGGTTTGTTGAAGGAGTTGTGCGGAGATGATGCAAAATTATATGATTTTCTCAGTAATTATTTGTATGAAAATCCGTTAGCGGCCATATCTGAAAAGGATCTCGATATCCTCACCGAGGAAGCGGAAAAAAGCGGGAATTTTAGATCGGCAGTGGATAAGGCCATTTTCGAGGCCGCTCAAAACCCGGGGGAAAGGGAAAGATACATCAAAGTTATCCAAAACCTCGCGCCGAAGACCATACACGCGACGGAGCAAGAAAAGGAAAAGGTAGAGAAGGAAGGACTCACCGACCAGGCTGCTTTCCTTGGGAGAAGAATTGAAAATCAGAAATTTATGAGCGAAAGAGCCGAAGACATAATAAACGTAGCTTCCAAGTTCTACAATGAGAAATTGCT